>Ga0207646_10000021_pt1 | contig 272003 bp, 275 predicted proteins | sample KBSK5502metaG_FD_184343 | JGI IMG/M metagenome (GOLD analysis project Ga0207646, IMG submission 184343) | Corn, switchgrass and miscanthus rhizosphere microbial communities from Kellogg Biological Station, Michigan, USA - KBS K5-50-2 metaG... | ecosystem: Host-associated > Plants > Roots >... | reverse complement strand
AGGACCTCGTTGATCGCCATCACGAACCGTTTTCTCAGTTCGCTGTCGCTCATGTTCATGCTTCTCCCTCCGCGAGAAGTCCTCGCAGTTGGCGGACCGCTCGCGCGAGTTCGCTCTTGACGGCGTCCTCGCTCGAGCCTGTGATGGCGGCGACGTCGGTCAGAGGCAAGTCGAGATACCAATGCAGGACCAAGAGGAGTCGTCTTCGATGCCTGAGCCTGAGGATCGCACGCCGTAGATCTACGAAAGCGGCCACCGAATCGCCCGCCGGTAGGGTTGCCGGTACTGAGTCTGACAATCTCAGAACCGACCACCAGCGCGTGCGGCGCACTGATCGACATTCGTTTGCCACGATGCCGAGGAACCAAGGCTGCATCTCCGCGCCCGCCCTGAGCTGGTGGAGCTTTCGCCAGGCCTTTAGCGAGGCATCCTGGACGATGTCTTCGGCCGCGTGCGGATCATGAAGCATGGCGCCGGCGAGCCGATAGGCTGCGCCGATTACTGGCCGCAATAGTGTCGCGAACGCTCCATCGTCACCTGCCTGCGCTTGCCGGACCAAGTCAACGCCCAAGGCGTGCGGGGTATCAACCACGGCTGACACTAATACGCGCTCAGCTGCGAGCTGCGTGGCAAGAATCTTGCCACCCGCCCACCAGGTAGCCCCGTATACGTGGCACAAGTCATCAGCAATACGGCACCTGGAGGGATCCAAATGGAAGCGAGGCTAGCGTGGCGTGCATCGACGATCTCGAGGAGCACAGTGGCGGTCGTGGCCGCGGTACTCGCGGCGTTCATGCTCGGAGGCACAGGAGGCTATCTCCTCAAGACCTTCAGCCTTCCGGTCGCGGCTCCGATCACGCATTCGGTCGCAGAGTGGCCCGCAGTGTTGGAACCCGGCTCGGCCTGGAACTACAGGACTCAGCGCGCCGGAACAATGAGCGTGGAGGGACCTGCCCCCACTACATTGTTGACTGGCGCATCGTACCGAGAACCAGGGAGCCGGCGGGCCGGACCTCAGTCTTGAGATTGCGGTTTTCCCAGGGGACGTGGCGGGCCCCTTCCTTTCTCTTGCCAGACGTCGGACCAAGCGCCTGATCACTCATCCGCATGGAAATTGGCCGGGCCCAGGCTGGCGGGTGGGACCGCTCTCCACAAGCATCGCGGCGGTGGTCCCACCCGTCTTTGAGCTATCGCGCGTGTTGGATTCTCTCCGCGGCTGTAACGCAACACCTGTGACACATGCCGGCAGCTCGCGGCACGTGGCGCCACAAGCGCATGCAGACCCCAAATTCTGAATGGACTGCAGCGATCTGTTAACCGCAAGGTTCGGAGTTCGAATCTCCGTCCCGGAGCCACCTTCCGAACACAAGTCGCGGCATCGATTCGATTAGCCGGAGCGAGGCTGCGTACTGCTAGGTGTTGTCGCGGCACCGCCGACCCTCCTTGGGCGAGACAGTACAAATGAGAGCACGAGAATCAGCACGGCGAGGCCAAATAAGATCGGTACGGGGTCGATCGGGGTGGCGACCACCGATGTTCCGGCATCGAGCAATGCGTGAAGGCCCATCAGCAAGAATAGATTTCCTGTCCGAATGTAGATGCCCGCAAAGAGCACTCCAAGCACGAAATCGATACCGAGGTGAGAAGTGATATCGAGAGCGGTTGTCCCGACCACATGCGAGTTGCCAAGCACCAAGTTAGGAAGGTGATAGAGCGCGAATAGTGCTTGCGATCCGACGATCGCCAGCCCAAATCCCCGCGCCGGACTCAAGTGGCCGAGACGAATTAGGAGTTGTGGGAGCAAGAACCCTCGGAAAAACGTCTCTTCGGCTAGAGCTGTCCCAAGAGCCTGGCCAATGAGAACTCCGACGACCGTTGTCCATCCCGGGCTTGTTAACGTCGTCGACAACTGAAGCTGACCCTTGGTCGCGAGTCCGAACACGACCTCGACCAACTGCATTGCGATCCACAAGAGTGCGATGGCAGCCAGGCCTGGAGCCAGTTTCGAGCCCATCCAACCGAAGTCGTGGAAGCGCAGCTTGCCATAACCGACCAGGATCGCGACTACGACAACGCCCAGAGTGCCAGCCCCGAGCAGCGTTGGGGTGACGAGATGGTGGCTTCCGTTGTAGATCGGGAGATAAAAGCCGCGGCCGACGCTGAACGCGAGGTTGAGGGCAAGGGTCAGGACGAACACCGCAACCGTCGCGAAAGCGATGAATCCCGAGGAACTCCGTTTGATGCCCGAGAAGATCGACGCTGAACCCATTGTCTTCCTAAGCGACTCAGAGGCTATCAATATCGAATCTTTGGGTCGAGCAACGGATACATCACATCGACCGCGAGATTGGCGACACCAACCAGTGCGGCATAGAAGGTGAATACGGCGATTACGATGTTGTAATCGCGGGCGAGAATGCTCGTCAGGAATTCCTTGCCCAGGCCGGGGATGCCAAAAATGTTCTCCACGACGATCGAGCCCGTGATGATCGCGGTGACAAGAGGACCCAAAACCGAAACGAGTGGAATGAGCGCGTTGCGAAGCGCATGCCGTAGAACCACGATGCGGGCGGTCAGCCCCTTCGCCCAAGCGGTCCGGACGTAGTCGGTGCGAATAGTTTCGAGCATGCTTGCACGAGTCAGGCGCGCAACGTAGCCGGCGTAGGGGAGCCCGAGGGCCAAAGCCGGTAAGGGCAGCTGTTCGACCTTGCCCCAGCCAGGCGAGTAATAGAACGTGCCCAGCGTCCAGTCGTACATGTAGTGGCCAAATAGAAGGAGCCCGAAAATGGCGATAACGAAGCTGGGCACGCTCTAGCCGACCACGGCAGCGCTCGACGCGACATAGTCGAGCCACGTATTTTGGTTCAGCGCGGCCGCGGTCCCAAGGAACACGCCCAGGCCGATAGTCACGATCAGCGCGAAGAAGCCGACCGTCAGACTTACTGACGCCTCTCGCGTCAACAGCGGAGTCAACTTCACGCCTCGATTGACCAACGACTCGCCAAGGTCGCCGTGGAGCATGCCGCCAATCCAGTTCCAGTACTGCTGGGGCAGGGGAAGGTCAAGACCGTAGTGATGCAGCTGCACGGCCACCTCGTGGGCCGTTTGGCGGTTCTCGTTGAGAAAGGCGTTCCCCGGGAGCTGGTGCAGAAGCAGGAAGACGATCGAGGAGACGAGGACGGTTGCGAGGGCAATCAAGAACAGCCGGCGCGTGACGTAAACGACGATCCCTCTCATCGGTACGTCAACACTCGTTGGACAGTGATGCTCGGGTTACAGATGCCTCGAGCCGTCTGTCGAGACAACATGGGACGGTCGGGATCCTGAGGGTGCTCCGTACTCAGCGACCATTGTCAAGCTCGAACACCAGGACGCCGACGCTGCCATGTACCGTGCCCTTGGCGTGCGGTGGATGCGCCCGCTCATGAATGAGGTCAGAGATCTGCTGTGCCAGGGCGCAGATCTTGTCGAAGTCTGCCGGCGACATCCAGACGTCGGCGTCGGCGCCGACCCGGTGTCGGGTCCTTGCGCGCAGTCGCCGCTGAATGTCTTGGGCCTCCGCCGCCCAAAGGGCTTCGCTCCCGTCGGAGCGGTCGAGTTTCTCACTCAGCTTGGCGACGTAGCGGTAGCGCACCGGCGGCCGGCCGGGCCCATTGCGCTGGCCGGGTTCCTCGACGACTTGCAAGAGCCCGGCATCGGCGAGCTGGCGGGCATGGTAGCTGGCAGCCGCATGCACGATCCCGAGCTCGCCGGCGATCTCAGCTGCCGACATCGACGCGCCGGTCGTGAGCGACAGGATCCGAAGACGCACTGGATGAGCCATCGCCCGCAGCGGAATCAGCTGTTCGGCAATTTCCAACGACATGTTTGGCAACATTACTCGCAATGGCGCAAGGTCAGCGTGAAGAGGCCCCCTCGTCCCAGTTGGCTCTCAGCCCGCACCAACCCACGCCTTGTCAGCCCGGGCGTCTGCTCCTCACGTTCGTTTCCAGCACTCCACTCTCGATTGCCCACGCGGCAATTTCAGTTCTCGAGCGGAGCGCCAACTTGTTGCGGATTCGGTCGAGGTGACCCTCAACTGTGCGTTCGGACAGAAAGAGCTTCTCAGCGATCTCCCGATTTGTTCGCCCGCCGGCTAGCAGTTGGACCACGTCGAACTCTCGGCGGCTCAGCGGACTATGGACCGTAACCCCCTCAGTCCCATCGGACTCCTCGAGCGCATAGTCCATCGCCTGAACCAAGTCCATCTTCAGGCCAACGCTCCAGGCCTGTTCGCTCTGGCGCGGTCCGAGATGGGCCCGCGACAGGTGAATGCTGCGCCTTAATTGATCGCGCGGGTAGGGCTCGGACTCACCCGATAATTCTTCGCTTGCTCGTTGGTGCGCCGCGGCCAACCGGATCGCGCGGAAGTGATCACCCCTGACCTCAGCAATGCGGACCAACCCGGCTAGACCTTCAAGAGAGTTGAACGGTCCTCCGAGCCCTCGCGCGATAGACAGCGACATCCTCCACCGACGCTCGGCGCTGTCGATATCCCCACATGCGAGCTCAGCGTTGGCGAGCCCAAGCAGGACCCGAGCCAGCTGAAGGGTGGGTATTTTTGCTTCGCTCAACGCTGCGGCATGACCGAGGCTCTCTCTGGCTGCCTCGAAACGACCCTGATAGAGGGCAAGCCATCCGAGCGAGTCGTGGAGCCATGCGAGCAACCTGGGGTTGTCCGAATCGCCTGCAAGGGCCATCGCCCGTTCGAGCGCCGACTGCGCGTCATCGAGTCTGCCAAATTGCATAAGTCCGCTCGCAACCTGATTGAGCGCCAAGGCTTGCCGTTCCTTGGAATGCCGGGTGTGGTCCTGGCTGGCGAGATCGACTGCCCGGCGGGCCAGATCGAGGCTGCCCCTGACATCTCCCTGCAGCTCATTGAGCAAGGCGGCCCCGTTGATTGCCAGAAACAGCGGATCTTCGTCTGGATGGTTGTTGCTCTTGATCGGTCGGTCCTGAGGCAACTGGTCCAGCAATTCGAGAATCCAAGATCGGAGCTGAGTGGCATCGAGCAATGGGTCAGAGACGAGCAACCCGGCGATCTCGAGCCCGAAATCCTCGCTATTGGCGCGCGCCCATCGTGCGGCTGCCCACAGATTTGCCAGCTCTCGACGCTTCCAGGTAGCTTGGGCAACGCCGGAAACCCTCGTCCACGCTCCGACAAGTCCTCCGGCCCTCGCTTCTAGCGCGTCCAGGAAGAACTCGTGATGGCGGCTCTGCAACGCGGCTTGTTCGCCTTCGGCGCGGAGCTTCTCTGCGGCATACGCCGCCTGGAGCTCCAGCAGTCGAAACCTCGTTCCCCCATCGTCCAGCTTTTCAGGAGCGACCATTGACTTCTCGACAAGGCCCCCTAGAGGGCTGAATACAGCCGCAAGCACTTCGTCGCTGCAGATTGCTTGAGCGCTCTCGAGGGTGAAGCCGCCCCTGAAGACCGAGAGCCGGCGAAACAGGACGCGTTCGCTCGGAGTAAGGAGACGGTGACTCCAGTCGATGGTGGCCGTCATGGTCTGGTGGCGTGGATCCGTCGAACGCTGCGTTCCCAAGATCCCGATCTCGCTGTCGAGGTGGGCGAGGATCTCGCGCTCAGTCAGCATTCGCAGCCTCGGCGCCACCAGCTCGATCGCAAGGGGGAGCCCATCGAGCTTGCTACAGATCTGGTCGACAACGTCGCGGTTATCGGCCGTGACCGTGAAGTCGGGAACCACATGCCGACCTCGTTGCTCGAAGAGCTTTAGGGCGTCCGCGATACCTAAGGGCGCGAGAGGCCAGCGAGCCTCGCCTGGGACGCCAAGCGGCTCGCGACTGGTGGCGAAGACACTCAAGCCAGGGCTGCTCTCGAGGATCGTTCGACAGAATTCGGCACAGGCCGCAACAAGATGTTCGCAGTTGTCCAGAATCAGCAACGCCTTCTTGCTCTTCAGCCACGCTTCGACTCTGTGAAGGGGCGGCCCGCCACCAGGCAAGTGCAACGAAGTGGCGATCGCGGCGGCGACCGGATGGTCGTCTTCTATGGGCGAGAGGTCAACCCACCAGATGCCGTCAGGCCACTGGTGGGCCACGCTTCGCCCCAGGTGGATCGCAAGTCGGGTTTTTCCGATTCCGCCTGGGCCGATCAAGCTGATCAGCCGCGATTCCCTCGATAACCTTCGAAGGGCCCTCAGCTCCGCCTTGCGCCCGATGAAGCTGGTGAGCTCGTCTGGGATGTTCGTACGTGGAGGGGTAGGCAACACGGCCAGCAAGCGCGAGGCCTTCGATGACTGTGCTCCGCTTTGATCAATCACGCCATCAGGACCGCCCCGGCGCCATTCTGAACCTATTCGTCCGGCCGGCTGCTGCGGACAGACGCACCGAATCGCGTATTTCCACGCTATCGGGCGGCGGTCGCTCGCCCCTAGATTGAGCTAACGGCCGATGGGCCGCGGAAGTATCCACAGCGGAGAGTCGGCCAACTGCCGCACACCGGCCTGAACTCGATTTTGAATGAGGAATTGAAATGCGCCACTTGAAGGCATCGGCCCTCGCGTCGTTGGTTCTCATCGGCTCGGCGTGCGGTCTCGTGGCCGCGCCGGCGGCAGCCGCCGATCAACAGGCGACCCATGCCCGCGCCAACGCGACTCTCTACGCCATGGGCGAGAAAGGGGCGGAGCTGCTCCGGATCGACGTGAAGAACGGGACCGTCGAGGTCGCCGGACCAACGGGCGTCGCTCCGCAGTCTCTCGCCTTGGCCATCGCTCCGGGCTGGCGAGCTGCTTACACCATTGCGAACACACAGGATCCGGCGCTGGCGCACCTGGCAACGATCGACCTGGCAACGGGCCGCGAGACTCTTGTCGGCACAAGCGCCCTGGGTCAGAACCTGTACATCATGGGCATGACGTCCTCGCGGAACGGTGTCCTGTATGCCGCCGGCGACTTCATGCCGACGTCGCCGACCTTCAACTCGCTGTACACGATCGACAAGAACACCGGCCTGGCGACTCGGATTGGATCGTTCGGCGTCGGCTCGACGATGCCGGCGTTCATCATGAGCCTCACCTTCGATCCCAGCGGCCAGCTGTTCGGAGCCAGCCAGCACTCGATCTATCGGATCGACCGAACCACGGGTGCTGCGACCAAGGTCGTCGACATCGTGGGAGCGACGCGGGTGATGGGCTTGGCCTTTGATCAGAAGGGCGACCTCTATGCCTCTGACTACATCCCCCTTCCGACGGGGTCGACGATCTACACCGTCGACCTGGCCACGGGCCAGTTCACGCCGCTGATCCATACGGGCATTGCGTTCGTCCACAACATCGCTTTTTAGCCGGCTGTCCTCTCCCGATCGGAGCATTTCCTAGCTGCGTGGGCGCCCAACATCGGGCGCCCACCTGCGCGCGTCTATATCAAATGTGTTGGGAGTGGGAGACACGTCTCGGCGAGATCGTCTCGCTTTCAGCAACGTCGGTGGCAAACGGCGATCTGTTAACCGCAAGGCTCATCGCACGGAGCGGCTCCATGCTCAGCCATGGCAAAAGTCTAGTCGGCGCCCGCCTGGATTCAGGATTCGCCGGCCGCCTGAGCTAGGAGCTCGAGGGAATCGATGAGCCTCGGTCCAGGTCGATTGAAGTAAGCAGAACCGTCGAAAACAACGACGCGACTGGCGCCTGTGGATTCGATCAAAGGTGCAATCGCGGCGGCCTCCCGCTCAGCCCGATCCTTGTCGAATCCGCAAGGCGCCATGACGAGTAGATCCGGTCGAGCCTCGACGACGTCGTCCCAGCGAATCGGGACCGAAGGAAGCCCGGCTCGGGCTAGCGGGTCGTCGATGCCCGCGAGCTCGAGCAGATCGGGAGTCCAGTGCCCTGCCGGGTACGGGGGTTCCAACCATTCGAGGAACACGCCACGCAATCGCGGCCTCCTCGCGGTCGCTTCGGCCACTCTTTTCATGCGGTCTCGCAACCCGCGGACCAGGGGTCCGGGATCCACCGCGCACTCCGCAGCCAGCTCTTCGATGTCCGCGAGGACGTCTTCCAGCGAGTGTGGGTGCTGGCGGATGAGTCGGATTCCGACCAGGTCCCGCACAACCTGGTCCGCCGAAACCGCGCAGACGCGGCACACGTCCTGGGCGACCACCAGATCAGGTTCGAAAGCCTGGATGGCGTCAGTGTCGACTTCGTAAAGAGACTGCCCGGCCGTGGCGGCGGCCAAGACGGCGGCCTCGATGCCGGCGCTGTTACTCGCCTCGAGCCGCAGGGTGGGCCGGGTCACGACCGGCAGCGATGCGGCTTCGGGTGGGTAATCGCACTCGTGGGTCACAGCGACCAGACTCTTGCCCAGCCCGAGCGCGAACAGGGACTCGGTTGCGCTCGGCAGCAGCGAAACGATTCTCACGAGGCTAGGAGACCACAACTCCGACGTCGCGAACCTGCATGCTGATGTGAGATGGGCGGCAGGTTTGCCTTGATGTGGTCGGGCGGCAAGGACAGCGCGCTCGCGCTGGATCGGGCGCGGCGGGCAGGCATCGAGGTCTCACGGCTGCTCACCTTCTATGACTCAGCCACGCGGCGCGTGCGCTTCCACGCCACGCGGGTGGAGATCCTCGAAACGCAGGCCGCAGCAGTCGGGATCGCATTGAGAGCCATCCCGACCACCTGGGCTGAGATGGACGCCAACCTGCGGCGCGAGCTTGCGTCGCTGCACGAGGAGGGATTTACCGGGGTGATCTTCGGCGACATCCATCTCGCTGATGTTCGTTCCTGGTACGAGGTCCGTGTCAGAGCCACAGGGCTCGAGCACGTCGAGACGATCTGGGGCGAACCACCGGGAGTACTGCTGGCTGAGTTCATAAGCTCGGGGGGGCGGGCGGTGATCACGTGCGTCGACCTCGCAAAGTTGGACGAGGCATGGCTCGGCCGCATCATCGACGAGCGGTTCGCAAGTGAGATCGAAGCCGCCGGTGTCGACCCGTGTGGAGAGAACGGCGAATATCACTCATTCGCGTTTGCAGGTCCCGTTTTCAAGACGCCGGTGGCATGGACGGCAGGCGAGCGTCGCCTCGATTCGGGCTTCGCCCAGCTCGACCTGACCGAAGGCCGACCGGTGGCGCCGATCAGTGCCACTCCGGCGACTCGAGGCCGGCCTCGAGCCAGTCGATGAGGGCCGCGACCTTGGCCCAGTCCTCGGCCTTGCGAGCCGAAATCAGATCACGCAGAGCCTGAGGCTCGAGAGCGAGCAGCGCTTCGGCTCCGGAGCTCGCGTAGCGCACGAGCGCGTGATGGACGACGTCATCGTATGTCAGCCCCGTGTTGCGCGCGAGATTCTCCAGCGTCGGCCGCGGGTCGACGAGCCGCGAGAGCGAGACGGAGTCCCGGAAATTCTGGTTTGAGTCCTGCGCGGTCACAGGGAAGAACCGACGACTTCGAAGCTCAGGCGCACGCGCAATCGGGCCAACGCCGCCAATACGGGAGCACCCAACAGCATCACCATCAGGAAATTGCCCACCGCCCGGAAAGTGTCGTACGCGAGCGAGGTCAGCAGGTAGAACCGGCCGAAATGCACCAGCGATGTCGCCGCATCCATTCCAGGCAGCCAGCCCAGCGTCGGGTTGCCGCGGTAGATGGGAATCCAATCCGTGATGTCGAGCAGTGCCCCAACGACCCAACCCATCACTCCGCCCACTGCTGCGAGCGCTATCACGTCGCGCCGGCTGGGCACCCACGAGCCGCGGCTCCACCGGCCGGCCAGTCCGGCCGCGACGCCCACCCAACCAACGGCGAAGACCTGGTACGGCACCCACGGACCCATCCCACCCCCGGCGAGCGCGGAAACGAGGATCGACAGCGCGCCCGCCAGGAACCCGAAGGACGGACCAAAGATGTAGCCGGCGCACAGCACGAGGAAATAGATCGGGCTGAAGCCGCCGATGCCTTCAATCACCGCCAGGCGCAGCGCGGTGTCAATCGCGGCGATCGAGGCGAGCAGCGCCACGGCGCGCGAATCGAGCTGGCGCATCCCGGCTTCGACAAGGAACAGCCCGACCACGCAGGCGAAGGTGAGTGTCCACGCAGGCGTGCTCGCGGGCAGCCCGCTGCCGAGGAACGGCCAGGCGAAGAGGACTATGCCGAACAGCGAAACCAGACCGACCGGCAGGGCTCGGATCACGTTCGCGCCGCGACGGCAATTTCTGAAACCTTGCCGTCGCGCACGTCGATGACGCGATCGGCGAGGGCGGTGCGCAGATCGTCGTCATGCGTGGCCAGGACTACGGAAGCTCCCCGATCTCGCAGCCTGGCGACCAGCGCCACCAGTGCGCCACGCACGCTCGAGTCAATGCCGCGTGTGGGCTCGTCGAGCAGAACCAGGGCGGGATCGCCTGGCAGGACGGCTGCCAACGCCGCCCGCTGACGTTCGCCACACGACAGGTCGCGAGGGTATCGATCAGCCACCGGCAGCAGGCCGAGCTCCTCCAGGATTGTCCCAGGCAGCCCAGGCTCGCCAGACCGTCCGAGGGTGAAGCTGACCTCAGCCCGTACGGTCGGCTGGTGCAGCAGCACTGAGGGGTTCTGGGGCAGGTAGGCGACCCGTCCACGGCGGCGCCAGACGCTGCCGAAAAGCGGCGCGAGGCTTCCTGCGATCACGCGCAGCAGGGTCGTTTTGCCGCCGCCGTTGGGCCCACTCAAAACGACGACCTCGCCCGAGCGTCCGGAAAGGTCGACACCGTCCAGCACGAGTCGTCCGTCGAAGCCGGCGCTCACGCGCTGCAGCGACCAGGCCTCGCCGCCCAATGCCGTTGATCGCGCGGGCCGAGCGGGCGCCGCCGGGGGGTTCCATGCGGATGGATCGGACGTGGTGACGATTCCGCGATCCACGAGAAGCAATCCACCTGCCCGCCGCAGCAAATGCTCGAGCCGATGCTCGGAGATGATGACGGACCTGCCTTCGTCTACCAGGTCGGTCGCGGCTGTAAGCACCATCTGGGCACCGTCAGGATCAAGCTGCGAAGTGGGCTCGTCGAGGACGACGAGGCCTGGGCGCACGGCCAGAGCTGAGGCCAATGCAACCCGCTGGCGCTCACCTCCGCTCAACGTACGCACGGCTCGCCCGACGAGTGCGGAGACGCCCGCCGCGTGCAGCGCTTCCTCGACACGGCGGCTGATCTGGCGTCTCGGCACCCCAGAGTTTTCCAGACCAAACGCCACCTCGCGGTCCACAACGTTGTAAACCGTCTGCAGTTCAGGATCCTGAAAGACGAAGCCGACATGGCGGGCCATCTTGCGCGTGGGCGTGGCGATGACATTGAGTCCCATGACCTCAGCGCTGCCGCCGATCCGTCCGCCGTGGAAGTGCGGTACAAGACCGTTGAAGATTCGGAGCAACGTCGACTTGCCACCCCCGGATGGACCGGCCACCACCGTCAACCCCTCCTCGATCCGCAGGCACACATCAGACAGCGCCGGCCTGAAGCCACCTGGATACCAGTACGTGAGATGGGTCAGCGCCGCGATCGCCACACGAGCACCGGTGCCAGGAGGAGCAAGCAGGCCGCAATCAGGACGGGATGGATTGTCGGGAATGTCAGCGTCGGGTACGGAAACCAATCCGCCGCCCAGCCCGTGGCACGGGCGACTGCAAACGCGGCCAACGCCCCTCCCGACGCGGCCACGACCAGCCAGTCTGGGCGTCTCAGGGCGTGCGATGTCATCGTCGTCCTGGCACCAGAACCAAATCCTCGCGCCTCCATCGACTCCGCCAGCTGGATGGAACCCTCGACACTCGTGAGCACCACGGGGACCACGACTTCCATCCATGAGCGGGGCCCCCTGGGCTTCCACCCACGAAGCCGCTGTGCATCCGTCACCTGGATGAATGAGGTCGCCACGGCTGGAACCAGGTTGAGCGATGCGGCGATGGCGACACCCGTGCGCGAGAGCTGCGCCGGCAGCGCGTCCATCACCTCATGTGAGTCCAGCAGCACCGAGAACGGGGCCGCGGACAAGATCGCGGCTGCGATCGTGATCCCTCCCACGGCGCCGAAGACCATAGCCTCGAGCGTGTAAGGGCCACCCAGAGCGGGAATCTGTGCCGGCAGTGCAAACAGCACAGTTGCTCCGAGATGGGCCGAGACGAAGTTGAGCAGAGTGGCGAAGGTCCCGATGAACAGGACGGCGACGAGCAAAGCTCGGATTCGTCGAAGTCCCGCGCCGGCGGCAAGCACGGACACCGCCGCCGCCAGCACCATGACTTTGTAAGCAGGATTCGTCGTGGACAGAATGACGAACAGGCTGCAGGCCGACCACGCAGCCACTGCTCGCGCATTCATCGTGTGAGCTCAGGTCTCCTTGGCCAGCGGCGGCGGGGCTGGATTCTGATCGGAAGCATCGACGTAATGCCAGCCAAGAGCATCCTTGTCGTGGAGGTTGACTGCGGTATAGCCCGTCTGGGCTGCGGCCCACACGCCGCCCGTTTCGATGAACAACGACCAGTAAGGTTTGTTCTTGGGGAAGCATTCGGTGTATTGCGCAGGCTCGTTGTCGATCGCGCAAACGCCCTTGCCGAAGCTGAACGTCTGCGTCTGGTACGCGATCTTGGATTGGTCCATCAGGCTCTGGCCGTCGATGGTGTCGCCGGCGAATCCAACGCACTTCTGGAGGGAAGCGCCGGAGAGATGTTCGACAACCACATAGGCGTGGTGCGCGGCGCCGGCATTCGCACAGGTATTGGCCGGACTCGCCGATGACGTCGGAGACGAACTGCCGCAGGCGGCGATGACCAGAGCCAGTGTCGCGCTGGCCCATATGAGGCGATTACGCACGTCGACTCCTCCAGGCGGTCAACCATCCCGAACGCGCCGCAGAAAGCCGACCGCCAGGAAGCTTCCGTACCGTTGCGCGCGGACGGGTCGCCGGTATGGGCGTTCAGGTCTCCTGGCTTGCGGATCGCCGCCCCAGCCCGCCTTCCCGAGGCATTCACCTCAGTGGTTTTTGTTGGACAGGGGCTCCCCACTCACAGTTGCGCGACAGCTCCGGTTTCGCACCGGATTCCCTTGGTTCCCGTCAGAATCTTAGTCCGTATCGGGGGATCGAGGTGCCGGAGGAGTGGGCCAGACTCGCCGATCCCCCAGCGAGCTGTTAACCGCAAGGTTCGGAGTTCGAATCTCCGTCCGGAGCCATTTCAGGAACTCAGATTCGCGTCGATCCATTTAGTGAATGTCCTAAAGGGATGATCCGAGTGTGCCCCGCCGCCGTACACATGGAAGTGAGCGTTCGGCTCGCCGCCGGCTGGGAGGAGGCGGCGCGATTCATCGAACGTGCCAAAACAATGGAGGCGGAGTATGACAATCGAATCCTTGCCCAAGAGTGGGCGCCTGGAACGGATTCTCAGCGGCGTCGACTACTTCAAGCCAGTGGCCACCCGGCGCGGCTTTATGCAGAAGCTGCTGCTTGCTGGCGGCGGCGCCGTGGCAGCCACCGGTCTCGGTAAGGTAGCCAATGTCTTCGCGTCGGATCCGGTAATCGACTTCGGCAACGCAGCAGTGGGCGCTGAAAGGATCGCAGTCGCTTTTTATTCGAACGCACTCGGCGAAACCTCGAGTTTTGGCATCGCGGCGGACCTGGCGAAGGGCACTTTGCTCAACAGCGGGCACCGCGTCTATTTCGACGCCGCAAGGAACCAGGAGGACAACCACCGCTCAACCCTGGAAAGCCTCGGGCTCGACTTCCCATTCAAGGTTTTTGAGTTTCCAGCCGGAACGTTCGACACCGCGACGGCGATGCTGGCGTTCGGAGAGAAGCTCGAGGTCGTCTTTATCGGCGCCTACCTCGGCGCCATCCTGGCGGCTGCATCAGCGGCGAACTCGACTATCGCCGTGGTGGCGGCGGAAATCTGCGGAGTGGAGAGCTCCCACCGGATTCTGATCCGCGACATCGCCGGTGACAACCCGCCCAACGACCGGTTCTATGAGGGCGGCAATTTCGACTCTTTCTCGGTGCCCGCACCCAACTCAGTCCTGGGCAACGCCGGCACACGATCGGTGGTCTATGCGAGTGCTGGCGACGCTGTCAACGCTCTTCTGGCTTTAGGCATCAAGCCGATCTCCTAACTGGATACCGCGGGCCCGGCTGCTTCTGGGTGGCCGGGCTCACGGCAAGGCGTCAGCAGCCGACCAGCGTCCCCGGATCGGTGGGCACGCCGCCCACCTCGAGCTGCAGGTGCAGGTGCGCGCCGATCGAGAGACCGGTGCTGCCGACGAGGCCGACCTTCTTGCCTTGCTGGACCTCCTCGCCGACGTTCACCGACACGTCCGACATGTGGGCGTAGATCTCGACCAGCCCGTAGCTGTCCATGATCTCGACGCGCAGCCCGAAGTAATCAGCGTAGCCGGTCGCCGTGACGCGTCCGCCGGCGGCGGCGTCGATCGGAGTCCCGTACTGGGCGAGCAGGTCGATCCCGGTGTGGAAGTGGGCGTAGCCCGCGTAAGACGGTTCGAGGGTGAACGACGTCGGTCCGAACTTCTGGATGATCTCGGCGCCCTGGATCGGGCAGAAGAACTGGCCGGCGTGCATCGGGTCGGCGAGCGCGCCGTTGCCGAGGTTGGGACCGACCTGGAGGTCGACGGGGACGACGAGGATCATCCCCGGCTTCAGCTGCGAGGCGCGAATGCCGTTGAAGCCGAGGAGCGTGGTCGAGTCCACGCCGTACGCGGCGGCCAGGCTGTCGGCCGAATCGCCCGGCCTGACCTCGATCACGACCCCAGGCACGGGTGGAAGCTCGAGGGACTGGCCGGCCTTCAGCGGCAGGCGCAGGCCGGGGTTCGACCAGGTGATCTCCCTGAGCGTCACGCCGTAGGCGCGCTCGATGCTGTCCAGCGTGTCGCCTTCGGCGACCGTGAGGCGGATCGGCTTGCGGTTGGGGAGCGCGGACGTCGGAAGCGACACGGGCTTGATGATCGTGCTGTAGCGGCCCAGCGACACCTCGCCGACCGACACCTCTTCGTTCGCAGCCTGGGCGTTCACGGCGCGGGCGCGCAGGGCCGTCGCGCCAGTCATGTCCACGGCGGTGTAGCCGGAGATCACTGCCGCCACCAGAAGCACCGCCGCATGGCTCGCGTAGCGATAGATCAGCAACGCCTACCCCCAGGCTTGCTCTCCCGCGCCCCGCGCGAGGAAGTCCGTGCCAAGGTAACAAACCGGCCGCGGGGTCGTCAACGCGGGGTGTCTTGGGGCGCTGCCAATGTTGGCTGTGGGCTTTTCATACCTATTTGGGATAGGCCCCGTTACAGCCCGCATGACGCGATCCACTCTGTGCGCGGTCGTCACTGTCTTTGGACTGGTGGTGCTCGCGACCGCCTGCAGCTCGCCGCCCGTTGCGAAAACCGCGGCGACCCCGACGTTCGACGTTTCCACCACTCCTCTTCCCCCCGAGCCCACCGCCTCACCTACCTCTCTCAACTCCCCGCGCCCATCACCCTCCCCGACACTCTGCACCCTCCCGCAACCACTACCGGGTCTATGCGCGGGCCGTGAGGCGACTCCGCAAGAAGAAGCTGAGATGACCGCGGTCGGCAAAGCCGGGATCGAGCGTGAGTACGGCTGGAAAGACTGGTCGGTCTGTTCGACCGGAGAGGCGTGCTTCAAGGTCAGCCAACCGTCGCGGGCGATGGTCGGAACCAATGCCGGGGTGTTCGACGGGGGCAACGGCCTTTTCCCTGGCGGGGGCCTTGGCTCAGCCTGCTGGATATTCGTTTATCAGGACTCTGCCGGGTGGCATTACTCCAACGCCGGCTGCGCTCAGAACACGGGCTATGTCCCTGGCCTTGGTGCGCACGTGTTCGTGACCGGCGGCTGTGCCAATTTCAGGAATGCCCCCGGCCTGAGCTCAAAGGTGCTCGGTTGCCTGCCGAACGGCGCTATCGTCGATGTCGACAGCGCTCCTGTTTATCTGGATACGCATATCTGGTGGCATCTGGTCGGGCGTGGCTGGATGGCGCACGATTTCCTGGTCAAACCGCATCTCGCGGTCGGCACGTTCACTCATTACGCCACACCCACCGCCGACAGCACGCCGGGTGGCATCACGACTGGGCCGGACGGAAACGTCTGGTTCACCGAGGAGCACGCCAACCGGGTCGCCAAGGTGACCATCACGGGCGCCTTCACCGAGTACGTCGTCCCCACCCCCAACAGCATTCCAGTCGACATCGCGGCGGGGCCAGACGGCAACCTCTGGGTGACGGAAGGCAACGCCGACAAGATCGCCAGGGTCACGACTGTTGGCGTCTTCACGGAGTACGCCACGCCGAGCGGCAGCTCCCCTGAGTACATCGTCCAGGGTCCCGACGGGAATCTCTGGTTCACCGAGTACGGCACCAACTCAGTTGCCAAGATCACGACCTCAGGAGTCCTGACGCAGTATGCGATCCCGACCCCCAGCAGCGGCCCGACCGACATCACACCGGGGCCGGATGGCAATCTGTGGTTGCTCGAGCGAATCGGAAACAAGGTGGCCAAGTTGACCGTCTCGGGCACTTTCACCGAGTACCCGATATCCACCCCCGCCAGCTTTCTTCAAGGCATTGCGGCAGGGTCGGACGGCAACCTCTGGTTCACCGAGCAAGACGTAAACCGGGTCGCCAAAATAACCACCTCGGGCGTGATCACCGAGTACCCGGTCCCCACCGTGAACAGCCTGCCGCAGCTCATCACCGCCGGACCGGACGGAAACCTCTGGTTCACCGAAAACTACGGCCCCAACATCGCGAAGGTGACCACAGCGGGTGTCATCACCGAGTACTTGATACCGCGCGGCAACAGTGGCCCTTACAGCATCACTACTGGGCCGGATGGAAACATCTGGTTCACGGCCAGCTTTATCTCCGAGATCATCTTCCTCGTTCCCTGAACCGGCGCCGCGACAATGTGTCTCGGTTCGAGGCATTTTCGTGCACCGCCAGTTCGGTTGGCTGTTCGTGGCGATTCACTATTTGGTTTGCGTCCCGACACCTTTTGCGCCGGGCTTACGGCTGAGAAACCAGACAACGGTAGACGGCCACAGCAGCAGGATTACCAAACCGATGGTCAGCGCTGCATGGACGTCCGGAGACGTTGCGACCGCCAGCGAACGTAGCGAGTCCATCCTCAATGGATCCGGCAGACTCAGAGAACTCGCCGAGTTAGGGTTCAATCCAATCCACCAAGGGTTGGCAATCGCCAATGACAGGTCAAACCACATGCCGATGCTGAGCAGCCCGAGGCTCACGAGCCAGGCCGCAACAGACCGTGCACTCATTGCCCAGTAGAGTCCAAGACCGATGCCGGCAATTACGGACCAGACGATGAGAGTTATTGCGCCGGCGCTTGCGAGGACGATACCGTCAAAGCCGGTTTCGGCCTGTGTGCTGGATCCGACGATCAGTAGAAGTCCCACCATGACATAGAGAAGTCCGGTCCCAACGACGGGGCCCACGTAAAACAACCCAATCACCTTCACAGCCTGGAGCGTTAGCGGCGCGCCGTTCCGACTCAACCCTCTGTTACACGACATCGTTGGCGTTGCGGGCCGTCAACTTGTTCGGTCTAGGCCGTGGATTTCATCTGCCGTCCCGGAGATCGGCCAGAGTCGCCTGTTGGAAGCGAATACGGCTGAACCGCGCGGTGCACTCCTCCCCAACCGGGGACTGAGCCAGGAATCCAACGGAGAGTGCGTCGCCCTCTGCAAAGGCGAAATGGCGAACTAGATTCCACCAGGAGCCATCCGCGGAGGCGTGAAACGCGAACGCTTGGCCGATCCGGGAGATGCGGAGCCAGATGCCCGATCGATCCACAACGAGTGAATTGCAGTCGTCGGACACTCCTCGAGTGACGACGGAGATCACCATTGGTTTCCGCTGGGGCGAGAACTCATAGCAGAGCTTCGCCCACGTCCGATCGTTCTTCCACAAGGCCAGCGCTCCCGCGTCATAGGCGGAGGCGAAGTCGACCTCGAGGTGACTGCTCAGAAGGAAGTCGCCGTGAACATCTCCGACAAGAGCAGGGGCATTTGTCCTTGGCTCTCCACCTTGGGGATTAACGAACCAATCGGTTCTCGGGTCTGCGGTGATGGTCAGATCGCCGCCAGCTTGGCTCCAGCGTTTCGGTCGATTCAGCCACCTGAGGTCGAAAGGCAACTCCGCCAGGCGCATCGGTTTAGACCTGCGCTCAGGCGTGCATTTGGATTCGGGCTTCTGCTTGACGCGAGAGAATCTCGTCAACGGTCGCATCAGCACTCAAGGTGGCCGTCTCAAGCCAGAGCCCGACGCGGGGAGTGCGGTCGATCGCCGTTTCGATGTGCGATTCGAATTCGTTGACACCAGCGTGGTGATCTGAGAGTCGGAGTCGGAGCACATCAACCGGGGGGTGGAGCATTACGAAATAAATCGTGCGACCCACCAGGTGGCGGCTCATCTCTTCGTAGCGTGGTCCGCAGATGATATCTGTTAGAACCGCTGTGATTCCGGCGTCAACGAATGAGGATGCAACCAAGCATCCATTGCGGAGGCGCAACCCCAACTGACGTCCGGCTTCGCCGGCGACCTGGCCAGATACTGGATCGAGATCGTCGAGGCCCTCGGGCCAGCGCCGGCCCGAAACAATGAAGTCTTGAAGACGGTCGCCATCGACGTGCGCTGCAATCGGAAACCGCTTGGCGAGGAGCGCGCCAACGGTCGACTTCCCAGCACCTTGGTTTCCAGAAATTACGAACAGGGCTGCAGGTGTCGGTTCACGCGCGTTCATTTCCGTATTCAAGCGCTATTGCCGCAACGCCGGAGCGAAGCTCTCAGCCGCCGGCGGAGCCAAATCTGTGTGCCGATTTTGGCTGAGCAAAGGTACAGAGCGGTTCCCGGCGGTCATCGCTGCTGGTCGGACGGTACACCTGGCTGTGATCTGCGCACTCCGGACAACTCCACGAAACGCGAAAGTTGCAGGAGGGACATTGCGTATCTACACTGACGGCGCTCCGCTGCACTGAGATGGCTGCCGTTGTGCGGCATCGGTGGAGAGGCATGGAGGGTGGCATGGAACAAAGGGCAATGAGCATCGGACGTCGGCTCGCGCCGCGGGTGACGGTGATCACGGTGGTCGCGGCCATCACCCTCGCCTCCATCGGCGTGACTGCCGACACGATGCCGGCCAGGGTCACTTCCGGAACGGTATTGCAGACCAATTTGGTGTCGGACCTGGCGGGCGTCGCCGCCATTGGAGATCCCAACCTGGTCAACCCATGGGGCATCTCTGAAAGCTCTGGCAGCCCATTCTGGATCTCTGACAACGGCGCAGGCGCGGCAACTCTTTATCGCGTCCCGCCGATCTCGACCGTGGCGCTGGTGGTGACGATCCCGACCCCGCACAGCTTGACGGGCTGCACCCCGACCGGGACGGTGTTCAACACCGGCCTCGCCAACCGCGCCTTCACGATCACGGGCCAGGCGGCATCCGCCCCGGCCGTGTTCCTGTTTGCAACTGAGGACGGGACCATCGCCGGCTGGAATCCCGGCATCGATCCAGTTGAGTTTTCCGGCCCGCCCGGCACGAGCGCGGTCATCGCCGTGGACAACTCCGGGAACAACTTCACCAACCCCGACCCTACCCAGCAGACCGGCGCGGTCTACAAAGGTCTGGCCATCGAAACCAGCAGCACACCTGTCATTGCGGCAGACCCAGACAGCACGGCTCTGCTTTACGCCTCCAACTTTCGCTCCGGGACCATCGATGTCTATGACGCGAAATTCAGCAACGTCACGACATTGCCCTCTGGAGCCTTCCGGGACCCCGCGCTGCCCAAAGGCTACGCACCGTTCAACGTCCAGGTTCTGAACGGGAAAGTTTATGTCGACTACGCCCTTCAGGACGCCACCAGGCACGACCCCCTGGCGGGCCGACACCATGGCTTTGTCGACGTCTTCAACCTCGACGGCACCCCCGGCCTGCCCGGGGGAGCGATGCGCTTGATCTCACGCGGCGCGCTCGACTCGCCGTGGGGTTTGGCGATAGCGCCGCAGGGCTTCGCCGGCCTCGGCGGCGCCAGCACAGCCCCCGTGTTGCTTGTGGGCAACTTCGGTGACGGGCTCATTCACGCCTTCGACGCCATGACCGGAACGCCGTTCGGTCAGCTCGCTGACCCAGACGGCGAGCCCATCAAGATCGACGGGCTGTGGGCGTTGAAGGTCGGCAACGGCGGCGCGGGCGGCTCTGCGAACACGGTGTACTTCAGCGCCGGCCTCTTTAGAGAGTCGCATGGCCTGTTCGGCTCGCTTGCGGCAGTCGCGCCCGGCTCGCCCGAAGGACCTGCCGAGGCGCAGTGGCTTCAGGCCAATACCGACGTCGTCCAACACGATCAGCAGCGGCTAGCGAGCGACTCCACCAGTGGCGCACCCCTGGCCACTATCAGGCAGGACATCCGGACCCTCGATGAGGACTCGCACAGGCTGGCGGATGTCCAGCGGGCGTTCGAAGACGACTCAATAGACGACGCCACGAATTAGGCGCCGGGATCAGGGCCGGTCGGTGGATCGCGCGCTCAATCCGGCCTGGTTCGAGAACCGCACGAATTGGAATTTGACCGGTTAGCTTGGCTGCGACAAGATGTCCTCGTGCCTCGAAATCTAGGAGGGTCCGTGCGAATCAGCAGGCTGCCCGCAACATTCGCGCTGGCGCTCATCGCCGTGCTTGGCGCAGCCACGCCTGCATCTGCACGTTCGACCGTGGCGGCCATGGAGCTGCCGTCGGTATTCGTTCGGGTGATCGATGCCGTGAACGAAATGCCCGTCGCCGGGGCGGAAGTGCTTGTCAGCTTCGTCGGCGGTGATCCCGACCGGCCGATCGTCACGGGAACCGTCTACAACGCCAACACGAACGGCGGCGGACACGCATTTTTCAAGGGTCTGCGAGCCGGTGCGTATGTCGTCTCGATCAGCGCTGATGGATATGTTTCGTTCGGCGATGGCGCCCATGGCGATCGCCTGCCGACCGGTTTGAGCGTCGTGTTCGGAGGCTTTAGGCAGGGTGCCGGCGCGTCCAGCAACGTCGGTGTCCGCGTGACGGTGCAGATTGTGCCGGTCACCTGCGGCGACTGTCGACTCTGAGTGCAGTTTGCGATGGCGCCGGCCTAATGGCCGCGAAATGCCTCCTCGAGCCACGAGTCGACCACAGTTGGTTCGACCTTGGCATCGACCACAAAAGGAGTCGCAGCTTGCGCGGCCCATTCGCGGACCGCGAGCAGGTCGTTCCTCACCCGGACGGTGACTCCGCCGATGTCGAAGGCACGCCCAAGGGCAACAAAATCGGTGTCCGGGAACTGAACCAGGTCGACCGGCTCACCCATCGGTGCGAAGTGATGGACTTCAGCGCTGTAAGCAGCGTCGTTGTAGACGACGATGAGGACGGGTAAGCGAAGCCTGGCTGCCGTCTCGAACTCCGATGCCGCCATGAGCGCCCCGCCATCGCCAAGTGCAGCGACCGTAATGCGGTCCGGTCGTGCGACTGCAGCTCCGATCGCCGTCGCGAGGCCCAGCCCAATGGATTGGAAACCCTGCGTGAAAATGAAGGCGTCAGCGCTCTCGACCCCGATGTACATCAGTGGGTAACCCATGAAATGGCCTGAATCGATTGCGACGGCACGATTCGATGGCAGCACGTCGTCGAGCGCAATCGAAAACGTCCGCGGGTCGATGGTTCGCTCCGTACCACCGTCCGCGTAAGGTTGGTAACGCCACTTTCCTTGGCGGATTCGGTCGGGCAGGTCAGATTGCCGCCACCGATTCTGGGTGCGGCTGATGGCTGCCCGCACATCCCGAGCTGTTTCTGCAGCATCAGCCACGATTGCGAGATCAACGCGATGGTCGGCGCCGAGCGCTTCGGGCCGGTCGTCGACCTGGACGATCACGGAATCCGATGCGAAGAGTTTTCCGTGACGTGTCGTCCACATGTTCAGTGATGCGCCGAACGCGAGGACCAGGTCGGCCTGGGCGATCAGATCAACGGCAAACGGCGATGTGAAGCTGCCCAGGATCCCTAGCGACCACGGGTTTCCGGCAAAAAGACCGTTAGCCACCGCTGACGTGGCCAAAAGGGCTCCGATTGCGCTGGCCAGTTCTTCCAGATGTGTCCCGGCGCCTGCGAGGACCGCTCCCCGGCCGCCGATGATCAGTGGACGCCTCGCCCTTTCGATCCTACGCACAATTTCGGTGATGGATTGCCCGTCGGGACGGGTTGGACTCAGCTGGGCCGAGACTTCAATCTCCATGGTCGGTGACTCGGCCGACTGGATGTCAAGCGGCATCATCAGGACCACAGGTCGCCGCTCGGCGCGTGCGCGGCGAGCGGCCCGCAGCGCATCCGCGACCGCGGTGACGGGGCTGTTCAGACGTTCCGGTATAGCGCCGACGGAAGCCACAAGAGCCGCTTGGTCAATCCGGAAATTTGACCTGACCGCAGCCGCCGACGTATCCGCGGCCAGGACCAGCAATGGCGTTCTGCTCTTAGCCGCCTCGGCTAATCCAGTCATCGCATTGGTCAGTCCAGGACCCTGGTGCACAGTGCTGACGCCAAGCCTGCCGCTGACCCGGGCGTAGGCATCCGCCATCGTCACGGCACCAGTCTCGTGGCGGCTGGCGACGAACCTTACGCCCCGCGCGGCCAGCTCGTTTGCCACCAAAAAATTGCCGCTGCCAAGTAGCCCGAAGAGGTGGTCGACCCCTGCCTCGGAGAGTGCAGCGGCGACTGCTTGCGTCACTTTCATGAATGACGGTCCCGACGGCCAATCGTAGGCCGATGGCCACCGCGCATCCTGACTCGAAAAGCGAAATGCTTGAGCAGTGCTATGTTCGCCCGGCTGACTTCGCATAACCAGTCGCCATCGAGATCTAGCTCTGGGCACGGGTGGCGCCGAGGAGTTCGTGGACGATCTGGTTGTAATCGCTGAGGTCAGGCCGCGCCAGCCGCACGACCAGATGACGCGCACCCGCGGCCCGGTAGGCCGCGAACCATTCGGCAGCCGATTCAAGAGTCCCTGCATGGCACGCCATTGTTCTGGCCATGATCTCGGCGGGTACCCCGTAGTACGCGCGAATGTAGTCATCGAGTTGCCTGACGGCGTCGTCGCGGGTCTCGGAGATGGCCACCGTGAGATACACGCCTGTAGAAACACTGCCCGGATCGCGGCCCGCCTCTTCCGATGCCGCAAGAACCGCTCGAAGACCTGACTCATATTCAGCCGGAGTTGGGCTAAGTGGAAGCCAGCCATCGAACACCGTCCCGGCCAGGCGCAGCATGCGAGGACCGCCTCCACCCAACCAGATGGGAGGACCGGCCGCCCGTGTTGGTCGTGGATCCAGATGGAGATCGGGGTCTTCATTCCGCCATAAGCGCCGACAACGTTCGACTGCGGTGAGCATGTCGCCAACCCGTCGGTCGCTCGGGACACCCAATGCTTTTAGTTCCGCGTGCGTGCCTGGCAGATCGGCACCGGGACCGATTCCCAAGATGACCCGGCCCTCGGCCAGACGGTCAAGTGTGGCGACCGCATGCGCCATCGAGATGGGATTCCGGAGCAGCGGCAAAAGAACGGCCGTGCCCAGCGCGACACTTTTTGTCGCGCCAGCCACGGCGGCCAGCAGGGTTAACGGCTCTCCACGCGGCCGGGCCAGCAGCGAGTCTCCGACCCAGACTGAGTCATATCCAGAGGTTTCAGCCCGCCGCGCCGCCTCGACGACAAACGCCAGGTCGCTCTCCCTCCACAGGAGTACCTCGCGAGATGGCAGCAGAAGGCCAGTCCCCGGTGATTGCTTCGCGGTGCTCAGGCCCTTCATCATCGCGGGTTGGGTGTCAGCCGGCTTTTAGCTGATCTGGCGATCCAGAAACCCCAGCTCGTACAGGCCTCGAGCCATCGCAACGGCCGGAGCTAGAAGCTCGTCACGATCGACTCCGAGCTGGTCCGCGGCAGCCGCGACGGCCGCGTCGAGGGTGACATTCCCATCCATCGAACTGAGGACGGTGGCCAGCGTCGAATCGAGCGTTCCCTCGCAGCCAACCCCCTCGGTGAGGCGGGCAACGCACTGACCGAGGGCCCACGTACCATCGGAGCCTGGTTGCGCAATCTGCTCCAGCCGCATCTCGAGCACGGGCCGGAAAACAGTCCCGATAAGCTGCTCGTCACTCAGCTCACCCGTGGCGATGGCCGCGAAGACGCGCTGGACCTGGTGACCGGCGCCCGCCACTCCGCTGCGTCCTTCCGACACGAACACTCTTCCGGCGCCAGGGCGCCTGTGTAGAAAGATCGCGCCGAAGCCGATCGCGTCGATGCCCTCCTGCTGGTAGTACCGAACCCATTCGTCGAGTATTTGCTCGCGCTCGCGGATCCCGGCGTCGTCGAACGGCTGGTTCCACTTGGCCGCATGGGTGAGCTGGTCTTCGGTCTGGTAGTGGAGCAGCCACGCATCGACATCTGAAGGCAACCAGGCTCGAAGTGGCTCGTCCCATCGCCGTTCCGAGGCCATCGGCCAGCTGACCAAAACCTGGGCGTAACCGTCGGCGTCGAGGTGCGGGCCGGCGCCGCGCACCACGTCGCGGCAGAGCTCACCCGGGCAGCGGCCGCTGTCGCGGTAGACCAACCTCGACTCAGGCGAGATCACATATGGCGGATTGGCGAGGATCAGCCCGAAACGCTCGCCCACCACCGGCTCGTACAGGCTGCCGAGGCGTGTCTCGAGGTTGCCGACGCCGTTCAAGGCCGCGTTGAACTTCGTGTACGCCAGGGCGCGTGGATTGATGTCCGTGCACACCACGTGCCGGCTGTGGCGCGCGGCCAGCAACCCCTGGATGCCGTTCCCTGCTCCCAGGTCGAGCATCCTCTCGACCGGCCGCCGTACCGCCAACCCCGCCAGGAGTGTCGGCGGCCCGCTGATGCCAGGGACGTGGTTCGCCCCCCCAACGTCGATGAGGTCGTGCGCGATCGCGAAATCTCCGTGGACGACGAGCCGGACCAGCGGCAGGACCTGCCCGGCGCGGACGGTGACCAGCCCCAGGTCGACGAGCTCCGCGAGAGTAATGAGCTCGAACGCCGACGCCGCATCGTCCTCACGAACGGCCAGGCCGAGCGCAAACAGCCGGACGACGGTCGCGAGGCGCGAGCCATCGCGCGTGCGCCGTTCGTAGACCTGCACCTCGAGCGGTCGAAGCCCCAGCTCGCCTCTGGCGCGCAGCAGACCGCGCAGTGCCTCAGTCGTGTAGCCGGCCGAGTGGAGAGCCCCGCGCAGCCGTGCCATGAGGTCGGGCGACCCGGCGACGGGGACGGTCGCGGGCGTGGTCGTCGACATCGGCGCCATCGTCGCACGACGTCAACGCGCAAGCGGCCTCCCACTTCCGCCGGTGAGCGAATACCATACCGGCAGCGAGGCGGGCGGTTGCCCGCTCGGGAGAAAAGGGCTATGCGAACTGCGCGAGATCCAAACAGGCGATCAGTACTGAAGTGGGCCGCCCTCGGGGCCACGGCGCTCGCCGGCAGCGTCGCGGCCGGCATTGTCGGCGCCCGACCCAGCGCGCCGGCCGGTGCTCAACGGGTGACCTTGGCCGGGAGCTCCTGGCGGGTGGTCGGCCTGACTCGCGGCCAGCTCCCGGCGCCTGGATCACAGCTGGCGATCACGGGCGAGCTCCTTGACGACGGTGGCCGAAAGCAGGGTGAGTTCTACGCGACCTCTGTCTTCATGGGCGCGCCGCACGGCGCCGGCGATTCGGCCGCCAGCTATGTCGAGACCCACCATTTCAACCTTGTCGACGGGAGCCTGGTGGGATCCGGTACGTGGTATGTGAACGGCCGCAGCCGCTTCGCGGTCCTTGCCGGCACTGGCCGATTCGCCGGCGCGACTGGCACATACGAGGCCATCCAGCGGCCAATCGAGCTCGGCGGTGACGGAACCGCCGTGTTCACCTTGGATCTGATCATTCCGGGAGGCATAAATGGCAGCCGTTGATTACTTCTTGAAGATTGACGGGATCGATGGCGAGTCGCTGGACTCCAAGCACAAGGGCGCGATCGAGCTCACGAGCTGGAGCTGGGGAGCCACCAACAGCTCCACCCACGCTGTCGGCGGCGGAAGCGGAGCCGGCAAGGTGTCGTTCCAGGACTTCCAGTTCACAGCCGCGAGCTCCAAGGCCTCGCCACAGCTGCTGGCACACGCCGTCAAGGGAACTCACGTCAAGACCGCTGTCCTGACTGCGCGCAAGGCCGGCGAGCGGCCCGTCGAGTTCCTCAAGATCACCATGACTAATGTGCTGGTCAGCTTCTACAAGGAGCAGGGTCCCTCCACTGATGTGGTTCCCGGGGATGACGTGGCCTTGCTCTTCCAGAAGTTGGTGTTCGACTTCGTGCCGCAGTCGCCAACCGGCGCGTGACCGCTCCGACCCCGGCAACTGTCGAGACGACGGGACAGAGCCATCGATAGTCTTCGGAAAGCTCAGCCGTGCGAAATCTGTAACCGCGTCGCGTACTAACTCTGTACAGAGGCGCGCCCATGGGAAAGTACCTGCTGGTTGCCCACCAGACTGCCGAGGGCCAGGAATTGCTCGACGCTGCGAAGGACCTGGCGGCGCGGGACTCGCGCGCCCGGTTCACTTTGCTCGTGCCCGCCACCCCGGCTGGCGATCTTCTTACCTGGGACGAGGGCGAAACAAAGGACATTGCACGGGCCCGGGCTGAGTCCGCGGCGGCCTGGCTGCAGGGCAACGGCATCAACGTGGTCGGGGCGACCACTGGAGATGCCGATCCCGTAGCGGCAATTGACGATGAGTTCCTGGCCGGACACCGATACAGCGCGATTGTGATCTCGACATTGCCGCCTGGCATATCCCGTTGGATCAAGATGGACGTGGTCAGCCGGCTGCGCCGAAAACGTCCGCGAACGCGTGTTGTCCACGTGGTCGCGAAGGATTCCGAATCGAAAGAGGAAACGCCGACCCAAAGTGGAGGTCCGGCAGTCAGGGCGAAGAACTGACAACCAGTCAGCGCCTCTCGCCCGTCTTCGAGACGATCCCTCTCAACCACCCGATCAGCTCTGTGCCGGCAACCGAGTCGCGTTTGAAAATCGCCGCAACCTGCCCGTTGAGGGTCCGCTTGTCGCTGGCAGTGAGCACCTTGGCCGTGAGGACCATGATCGGGATGAGTCGCGTCGCGTCGTCGGCGCGGAGCGCCTCCACGACGTCGAAACCGTTGACGCCGGGCATCATCAGGTCGAGCAGGATCAGGTTTGGGTGTTGCGATCTGGCCATGTCGATCCCTTCCTGCCCGCCGTTGGCCCTCAACACCTCGAACCCCGCCGGCTTGAGCTGGGCCTCGACGAGCTCGAGGTTGGCCGGCTCGTCGTCGACCGCAAGCACACGCACGGGCTCGCGTTTGACCCTGGAGGTGAAGGCGTATCTCTCGAGGCGCGATAGAAGGGCCTTGCCGTCGATCGGCTTGACGAAGTAGTCGATCGCCCCAAGGGCGCGGCCGAGCGCGGGGTTGTCGACCAGCGAGACCACGACCACCGGGATATCGCGCGTCGCCTCGACCTCTTTGAGTCGGGTAAGAACCTCCCAGCCGTCGATTTCGGGCAGCAGGATGTCCAGGGTCACTGCCACCGGCTCCAGCTCCGAGGCCATCGTGAGCGCCTCAGCCCCGGTGCGGGCCACCTGCATGCGAAATCCGCCGCCCACGAGGTGGCGACCCAAGATCTCGGCTGCGGCGGGGTTGTCCTCGACGACCAGGACCAGCGGACGATTCGGATCAGTCGCCGCTGCCGCGTCTGGAGCATGAAGCCGAAGAGTGAATTTGCTGCCACGTCCTTTCTCGCTCTCCACGCTTACCTCACCGCCGTGAAGTCGCGCAAGGTGTCTGGTCAGGGCGAGACCCAGACCCGTGCCTTCCTGCCTGCGTGCCGATCCAGAGTCGATCTGCTGGAACTCGGTGAACAGCAGGGCAATGTCTTCGGCGGCGATCCCGATCCCGGTGTCGGTGACCGCGATCTCGACCCATGATTCGACCTGGTGGGCTTCGACGCCGACCTGGCCTCCCGCCGGGGTGAACTTGATCGCGTTGGACAGCAGGTTCAGCAGCATCTGCTTGAGCTTGCCGGGGTCGGCCACGACGTTCAGCGTGGGGTCAGCCTCGCTTCCGAGCTTGATGTCTTTGGCCCGCGCCAGTGGTTCGACCGTGGCCAGGACCTCGCGGACGGCGTCCGCTACCACAAGGTGCTGCTGATGCAGCCCCATCTGGCCGGCCTCGACCTTGGACAGGTCAAGGATGTCGTTTATGAGCTGAAGGAGGTGCGCGCCGCTGCCGTGGATCTGTTCGAGGAAGCGGCGATTCGTGGTCTGGTCGATGCGCCCCGTGGTGTCGTCAAGGAGCAGTTCGGAGAAGCCGAGAATCGCGTTCAGCGGCGTGCGCAGCTCATGGCTCATGTTGGCCAGGAATCGGCTTTTGGCCTGGTTGGCCTGCTCCGCCTCGAGCTGGGCGTGACGCACCGCCTCCGTGCGTTCGATCACCTTCGCTTCGAGCTCGTTCGCCAGCAGGCGTTGGTTCCGGAGGAGCTGGGCCGTGGCGATCGCACGCGCGGCGCGTGAGGCGAGGCTTTCGAGGAGCTCGAGGTCATGCCGGCTAAACGGCTTGCTCCCCTCGTATCGGTTGAGGTTGAGCCCGCCGACGACGTGGTCCTGGGCGACCATCGGGATCATCGCCGTCCCGCGCATGCGCCATTTTTTGATGTGCTTCGCCTGGTGCGGCGCGAGATTGGGCGGCAGGTTATCGGGGTCGATCGGGATCACGAGCGGCTTGCGCTCTCCGAGCACGGTCTTCCAGGGCCCCGCTGCCTCGAGGTCCATGGCCACGCCGACGAAGGGGCGTGCGTACTCCATGATCCCCGGGTCGGGGTGAAATGCCGCCACAGGTTCGATCTTGCGGCCGTCCGGTGAGAGCAGCACCACCGAGCAGAAGTCGCCGGTCGCGCGGGAGATGTGCTCGGCGACGACCCCGATCAGCGCGTCGATGTCAGGGACGGCGTCGTTGAAAGCGTCGGTGGCGGCCGTGATCGACGCCAGCCGGCGCTCGTTGACCTCAGCCATACGGCGCACTTTATTCCCCCATAAGGGCTGTCGTTTACTCGTTAGTTAACTGAGGTCGTACATGCCAGCAGACTCCAGAAACGCGATCTTCAAAACCGTCTGCGGGGCGCTGCTGAGGCATCCCGGGTGAGTTCGATTCCCATCCATCCCAAGATGTCAGCCACAGGCAGCGACATTCACTGCACTTTCATCGGCGCGAGCCGAGGCGTAATCTCCAACCAAAGCGTCGAGTTGACCGAGGTTGGTCATCAATAGAGCTCCTGGTAGCTAGATTGCTTAACAGGGCCGAAAGCCCTAGCCGCGGTAGTACATTGCCGCCGCGTCATGACCTGCCCTGGAGTCGAAAAGCTTAAGAGCGGGCGGGTAGCACGCGGCCCCTTGGTTTGGCTCAGCCCCGTGCTGACCTGCCTCGCGATGATCGGGAACGCGGTCCTGCCGGTGGCGGCCGCGGTCAACCCGACGACCACCATTCCGCTCGGATTCACGCCCAATCAGGTCGTAACCGCAGACATGAATGGCGACGGCAAGCTCGACCTGTTGGTCTCGGGCGCCGCGCAGGCGGTGCTGCTCGGCAACGGCGACGGCACCTTCAAGCCGCCCATAATCACCTTTGCGGCCGGCACTGTGTCGGCGATCGGTGACTTCAACGGCGACGGAAAGCTGGATCTCGCCGTCGGCAGTTATTACGGCGGGGTCACGATTCTGCTCGGCAACGGGGACGGCACCTTCGGCCAGTACATCCCCTTCAGCTCCGATTCTGTCCAGGGCCTGGCGGCCGCCGATCTCAACGGAGATGGCCGCAGCGACCTGGTCGTGACCTCGTTCCAGGAGACCACCGTCTACATCTCGAACGGCAACGGCACCTTCCAGGCAGGCGCACGCTATCCCGCCGCGAGTGGTGTGCGCGCCCTCCTTGCCGACTTCAACGGCGACGGCAAGACGGACATGGTCCGCCTCAACTACAGCTCACTGGCGCAGTTCTTCGCCGGCGTTGGAGATGGCACCTTCCTCGCACCCGTCCAGCTCTCGTTCCAAAGCAGCTTCGCTGCGGTCGCGGACCTCAACGGCGACGGGAAGCCAGATCTTGCCGTTGTCTCGACCTCCTTCCCGGCGTGCATCGGCGTGGCACTCGGAAACGGGGACGGCTCATTCGGGTTCGGAGGCAGCGCCTGCAACGGAATCGAGGGCGGCAATCCGGTCGTTGCCGACTTCAACGGGGATGGCATGCCCGATGTCGCTGTTGCGCAAGTGGGCGCCGTGATGACCGCGCTTGGCAATGGACTCGGCGGGCTGGCGAACCCCAGCGTGTCGCCGATCAGCAACCACGACTACCACTGGACCGCCACGGGAGACTTCAACGGCGATGGCAAGGCCGACCTGGCCGTTACCAACAATCAGTCCGGTTCGCTGACGATCTACCTGAACGATGGCGGCACGTCCTATCCGCTCGGCGATGCGCTCGTCTCGCCTTCGAGCCTCGCGTTCGGCAGCGTGCCGGCGTGGAGCACGAGCCAGCCCCAGTCGGTGACGATCAGCAATCCGGGCCCAGGCTATCTCTATTTCTCCGGGAGAACCGGCCTCGGCAATTTCACCGAATCGAACGACTGCTTGCCGGGTACCGTAGTCGCGCCCGGCGCCAGCTGCACATTCCAGGTGACTTTCAACCCTCCAACGTCCGGCCCCCAGACGGGCAGCACGACGATTTACGACAGCGCCCCTTCCGGGAGCCAGTCCGTGACGTTCAGCGGCACCGGCACGATCAACCCTTCGACCACCACCGTGGCGCCTGTCTCCGGTCCCCAGGGTGGGACCGTGAACCTGACCGGAACACTGACCTCAAACGGGGCACCTGTGGCGGCGGGCGGTTGGGTGACCCTGTCGCTCCCGAACGGCTGGACGGGCAGCACATTCGTAGACAAGACAGGCAGCTTCGGCTGGTTCGGCGCGAGCCTGGCCGGGCTGGTCCCAGGCGTCTACCCCAACGGCATCAAAGCCGTCTATGCAGGTGACGGCGCCTATACGGGCAGCTCCGCGACAGCCGACCTCACGGTGACCGGGCTCGCGCCCTCGATCGCCGTAGCGCCGGCCAGCGGCACCTACGGCGGGTCGGCCAACCTTGCCGCAACGATCACCGAGCAGGGCTCCCCGCTGTCGGGCGTGACGGTCGGCTTCGCCCTGAACGGCGTCTCGGTTGGAACCGCCACCACCGACGCGCAGGGGACGGCCACCCTGACCGCCCAGCTCGGCGGCCTCGCCGCGGGCAAACACCCATCTGCCGTTACCGTGTCCTTTGCCGGCAACTCCGTGTACCCGTCCAGCAGCGGCTCCGCCGATCTCGTCGTCAACCCGGCGCCGCTGACCATCACCGCCTCCAGCGCGACGATGACCTACGGCGGTGCGCCGCCGGCCATCACCGCTTCGTACACGGGGTTCGTGAACGGCGACACAGCTGCCTCGCTGACAGCCGCCCCGACATGCACGACCACCGCCAGCACGCAATCGAACGTGGGCGCCTACCCGACCTCCTGCTCGGGGGCGCTAGACGCCAACTACTCGATCGGTTACGTGGCAGGCAGCGTGACGGTCGGGCCGGCGCCGCTGACCATCACCGCCTCCAGCGCGACGATGACCTACGGCGGTGCGCCGCCGGCCATCACCGCTTCGTACACGGGGTTCGTGAACGGCGACACAGCTGCTTCGTTGACGGCCGCCCCGACATGCACGACCACCGCCAGCACGCAATCGAACGTGGGCGCCTACCCGACCTCCTGCTCGGGGGCGGTCGACGCCAACTACACGATCGGCTACGTGGCGGGCAGCGTGACGGTCGGACCGGTGCCGCTGACCATCACCGCCTCCAGCGCGACGATGACGTACGGCGGTGCGCCGCCGGCCATCACCGCTTCGTACGCGGGGTTCGTGAACGGTGACACAGCTGCTTCGTTGACGGCCGCCCCGACATGCACGACCACCGCCAGCACCCAATCGAACGTGGGCGCCTACCCGACCTCCTGCTCGGGGGCGCTAGACGCCAACTACACGATCGGCTACGTGGCAGGCAGCGTGACGGTCGGACCGGCGCCGCTGACGGTTGCCGCCGACAACCAGGGCAGACTGTTCGGCTTCCCGAACCCCGGCCTGACGGCCACGATCACCGGATTCGTGAACGGGGATAGCGCGGCGGTCGTTCATGGCGCCCCGAGCTGCACAACCGCGGCGACTCAGTACAGCCCCGGCGCCGGCTATCCCGTCGTCTGCACAATGGGCACGTTGTCGGCGGCGAACTACACGTTCGGTCCTTTCGTGCCGGGGTCGCTGAAGGTCGGGTACACCACCACCATCACCGGCACCGTCCCCTCAGTCACCGTGTCCGCGGGTCAGTCGGTCTTGATCGCCCCGGGGGCGGTGGTCACCGGTCCGATGAACGTGCTGGCGGGCGGAGCACTTGACGTGGAGGGAGCCACCACCACCGCGATCGCGTCGTCGGGCGCGGTCGCCATTCGCGTCTGCGGCACGACAGCCGCCAAGTTGACGGTTGGAGGGACGTCTTCGCTGGTCGTCGTCGGCGACGACGAGGCAAGGCCTGGGCTGCCCGCGTGCACGGGCAACAAGATCGGCGGTCCAGCGAGCGTCTCGGGAAACTCTGGGGGCGTCGAGTTCGACGCCAACACGGTCTCAGGCTACCTGACGATAACGGGCAACACCGGGACGACTCCCGACGGCGGAACCATTGACGTGGCCGGCAATACGGTCGGAGGCAAGACCACGATCCAGCCGTAGCCTTGATGGGACCCTTTTCCAGAATTGTGTTCCACCGTTATGAGCCGGCTTGTGCGACGGGTAGCTGCGCCGCCTCGATTTGAGCGCCGGATACCTCAGCCCGAATTTCGCTGGCCGATCGCAGCGGCCGGTCGCGCAGCATCAACGTGAAGGCCAGGCCCAGCACGCCGGCTACCACCGTGACCCAAAACAGGTCTCCAATCGCGAGCGCCAGCGCCTGGTTGGCGGCCGCGATTATCTTCGGTATGAGGGCGGCTTCAGGTCCTGTGAAAATCCGCTCGAGGACCGGCCGGCCGTTGCCCACGCTCTGCAGCAGCTCGGACAGTTTGACCAGCTGCGGGGTCACCTGCGGGGGCGCTCCCTGAGCAGCAAGCGTCTGCGGTAGGCGATTAGCGAATTGCGTGGAGAACACGGTCCCGGCCACAGCGAGGCCAACCGAGGCACCGATCTGACGGAGGAAGGTCAACGTGCTGGTGGCGACTCCGAGGCGGTTGACCGGAACCAAGTTCTGGACTACGACGGTGAAGCCCGCCATTGAGGGGCCGATGCCGAAGCCAAGGATCAGCATGTAAGCCCAAAGTATCCAGTCCGAAATGTCGGCGGTCAGGTGCGTGAGGAGGTAGCCGCCGATCACCAGCAACACGGCGCCTCCGACCATGAGCCACTTGTAGCGGCCAATCCGGCTGATCAGCAGCCCCGATCCGATGCTGCCGCCCATCAGTCCGACGAGCAAGGGCCAGATGTAGTACCCCGAGGCGGTGGCGCTGACGCCGCGGACGGTCTGGTAGAAGCGCGGCATGAACAGGACGGCCGCGAACATGGCGACACCGAAGACGAAAACAGCCGCCATGCTCACCGAGTAGTCGCGACTGCGGAACAGGGCGAGCGGAATGATCGGCTCCCTCGCGCGCAGCTCGACAACCACGAATCCGACCAGGATCACCAGGCCGACGACGATGAGTCCACCGACGCTAAGGTCGGTCCAGTTGGGCAGCTGACCAGCGCTGTTGACGAATCCCTTGTTGCTGAGGCCCACCATCAGTGGAACGACCCCAGCCGTGAACACGACGATGCCCAGGTAGTCGAGGTCACGCGCCGAGGCCGTCCGGCGGCCTATGCCCGGCAGCGTGGCCCACAGCACGATGAGCGAGGCGATACCGAATGGCACATTGACGTAGAAAACCCAGTGCCAGCTGATGTGGTCTGTGATCCAGCCGCCGATGAACGGGCCGACTATGAAGCTGAGGCCGAACACCGCTCCGAACAAACCCTGGAAACGCCCTCTTTCGCGTGGGCTGTACAGGTCCGCGATCGTCGCAATCACGATCGGGAAGAGCGCGCCCGCGCCAAGGCCCTGGATGGCGCGGAACAGGACGAGCTCGGTCATGTTCTGCGACGCGCCCGACAGCCAGGAGCCGAGGAGGAATATACAGACGCCGATCATCAGCATCACCTTGCGGCCGAAGACGTCCGAAAACTTGCCATAGATCGGCACGGTGATCGTCGACGTCAGGAGGTAGGCCGTAACAACCCATGCGTAGAGATTGGCGCCGTTCAGGTCGGTGATGATGCGTGGCAGCGCGGTGCCAACGACCGTCTGGTCGAGCGCCGCGAGAAACATGGTGAGCAGGATCGCGCCCAGGATGGCGAGCTTCCTGCGCGGCGGCAAGAGCATCAGCGAGGGCGTCGGCTGGGCGCCATCCGACGACATCGTGGCGTTCGGTTGCGCGAGTGGTTGTTCGGCGGCTGTCACCTTATGGAGACCCCCCTGGTGGGCCTGCTCGCCCGCTGAAGAGGTCCTGCGCTGCCCTCACGATGATCTCGACGCATGCGTCGTTCGACATCGTCGTGCTGTCGAGCACCACGTGATAGTGGCGGGGATCGTTCCACGCGCCCGCGCGCGGATAGAAGTGTTGAACGTAGGCAAGCCGCGCGCGGTCGGTCTGCTGCTGCGCGCGGGTGGCCGCCGCCATGTCTATCCCATATCGTGTGGCCGCCGCGCGTCGCCGCGCCTCCACGTCGCCGTCCAGCCGCACGTGCAGCACTCCCGGGCGATCCTTGAGGGCGAAGACCCCGGCGCGTCCGAGGATCACCGCACCGGTCGTGTCCGCGATGTGACGAAGTACCTCCTCAGTCCTTGCGATCTCTGGAAGGGCGCCACGCTGTTCGGGCGAGGCCGGCACACCCACGAACAGGCCGCTCGTTGCAAGAACCCTGTCCAGCAGTCGCGCGACACGTGACGTCTGGTCCGCGTCGTCGGCGAGTGCGGCGTCGAGCGGTTCGCGAATATCCTCGGCCAGCGCCACGGGAATCGCCCGATCGATGAAACGAAGCTCAAGGCGTCTAGCCACAGCCGGTGCGATCAGACTTCCGCCGGCTCCGTATGTGGCCGCCACGGTTACGGTTCCCATCCATCGGACTTTAGCGCGCTCACGCAAACCGGGCAGACTGGGGGGCTAACCCCTCTTTCCAGGTATCGTCCGGGCCCCGATGCAGTGCCGCTTTAAGAGCGACTAACCTGCAGTCGCGAGAATGCGCTGGCTCCTGCCCGCCGCAATCGTGGTCATCGGTCTTGGCGTCCTAACTCTTTATCAGCCCCTCGGAAAATGGGTCACCTTGATCGTTCCACCTCAGGCAACACCAGCATTGCTGGTGGTGGGCGCGATCGGTATGGTGGCCGGCGTCGTCCGTGAGTGGTGGCGGCGCCCAGTTGAGGTCGGCGGTGTTGCCGACGCAATCGCGTGGGCGGGTCTCGCACTCGCAATTGTCACAGCGCTCACGCTCGGTTCGATCTGGGTTCTTGAGCCGACTCTGGGATCGCTGCAGGGTCCCGATCCGTGTGGCAACGCATTAGTGAGGAAGCAAGGACCGGTCACATCGACGCCAGATTCGGCGTGCTTCGCAGCTCATCCCGATTACTACTACCGCGACCCAGTCTCGGGCGGCTGGTACATTTCCGGGTCGAGCATCGCACAGGCGATCGATCCGTTCACCACGCCGGCGGCGGTTGCACTCGTCCTGGGTGCCGCCCTGCTCAGCGGGCTCGCATTGGCGATGGGCACCGCCCGCCGACGGATCGCGCTTTTGGTTGTGACTCCTGGCTCGCTCGTCGTCATAGGGATGGTCTATTTGTTCCTGGCGCTGAATTTTGGCGGCGGCGATTAGACCGAAACAGAGGGAGCGATCCACCGTCATACGGCCAGTCGCGGGCGGCGGTTGACTCGAAAGGTATCTTGCAGGTCGCTTTAGCAGGGCCGGCAATCGCATCCGATCCGGCCGAGCTGGCGACTGCGCCTGCTTCCCTCCAACCGATGACTTTTGCGTCGCCGGCCGTCTATAAGGCAGACGGTGCAGTTGAGTCGGCAGGTGCGCTAATGGACTCGTGGATCACGGACTCGCTCCTGTTGTGGGCGGTCTGTGGAGTCGTGTGCATCACAGGCATCCTGGTGTTCAACAGAAAGGGACACGTGAGCCCTCTCGTCTTCGTGAATGTTGTCACCGCTGCCGGCCTGGGATCGCTCGTCATTGCGTTTTTTCGGATTCAAACATTGTTTGCCCAATTCGGATCAGGGATCGTTGCACTGAACGATCGCGACATCGGAGATCTCCTGGTCTTCTTCGTGCTCCTCGGGATATGGAGCGTGAGCGCGTTCACGCTCATTCTCGGCTGCCGTCTGGTTGGATCTCACTATGCAAGCAAAGCAAATGTCTTGTGGGCAGGCGTGCAGCTCGGGACGATGATGGTCATGTTCATCGGATTGGTCGCCTTTGGGGCCGCATGCGTATCGGAGACCAACGGCAGTATCGGTACGTGCGGCTTACCGATACGGCCCGGAGTCGTGGTGCCGACATCTGGAGTTGACAGCTGAATGACCAACCTGGCGTAGTGCTCATCATGAAGCCGGATCGCGATCGACCTGTATGGGTCGTGGACATCCCAGAAGGCCCACTCGCCTGCTTGCATGAATCGCCTGCTGTGATCAGGCCGGGCACGTTCGTGCCGCCCATACGCAACCCATGCCAGATCGCATGAGCGTCAGGAGGGTTCACGTCAACCGCAGCAACGTGCTGGAGTGGGGCTAACTATCGGAGCGGCAAGCCGGTGAGTGCCTCCGACTCCTGGCTGTTCGCTGTGGCCAGACCAGCGGTCTCGCGCGCGCGTCCTCTACTAATGCGCGGGCCAGTCTGACTAGACATCTTGGTAGTACTCCATGCCCAGATGCGTGATCTGCTCCTCGCCCATCAACCAGCGGAGAGTGTTCTTGAGCTTCGTTTGTTGAATGAACAGATCATTCTCGGCATAGACATTTGACGCGTGCTGGGGGCTCTTGAAATAGAGAGAGAGCCATTCCTGGATGCCTTTCAAGCCCGCCCGGTGCGCCAGGTCCGTGAAGAGAACCAGATCTAGCACGAGCGGTGCAGCGAGAATGGAGTCACGACACAGAAAGTCGATCTTCATCTGCATCGGGTACCCGAGCCAGCCGAAGATGTCCAGGTTGTCCCAGCCCTCTTTACTGTCGCCTCGCGGCGGGTAGTAGTTGATCCTGACCTTGTGATAGATGTCGCCATAGAGGTCGGGATAGAGGCCAGGCTGGAGGATTTGCTCGAGCACGCCGAGCTTGCTCTCCTCCTTGGTTCGGAAGCTGTCCGGGTCGTCGAGCACCTCGCCGTCGCGGTTGCCCAGGATGTTCGTCGAATACCAGCCGCGCAGCCCAAGCATGCGGGCCTTCAGCATCGGAGCGAGGACCGTCTTCACGAGCGTTTGTCCAGTCTTGAAGTCCTTGCCACAGATCGGAACCTCACTTTCGTGGGCAAGGTTGACCAGCGCAGGGATGTCAACTGTCAGGTTGGGGGCTCCGTTGATGAACGGCACGCCCTCCTGAAGCGCAGCGTATGCATACAGCATCGAGGGGGCGATGCTGCGGTCGTCCGAATTCAGCGCCGCCTCGAACGCGCCGAGGTCCGAGTGCGCGGGTCCCGCCGCCATGAATACTTCCGTCGACCCGCACCAGATCACGACGAGCCGCGAGCACGCGTGGGAGTCCTTGAAGTCGCGTATGTCCTGTCGCAGCGCTTCAACCATTTCGCGTTTGGTGCGAGACCGCTTTACGTTTGAGCCTCGCAGGCGTTTCACGTACGACTGGTCAAAGGCGGCCGGCATCGGCTCGATCTCTTTGAGGTCGCCTGCCACCGGCTCGATGTGGCTGGCCCGGTCCAGGACGCCGCATTTCACCGCCGCTTCATAAGCGTTGTCGGGGATGGGATCCCAGGCGCCGAAGACCAGCTGGTCCAACCTCGCGAGCGGAACGAAGTCCTTGATGAGGGGCGTCCTATTCTCGGTGCGCTTGCCCAATCGAATCGTGCCCATTTGACTGAGCGACCCGATGGGCAAACCACCGCCCCTTTTGATCAGCTCGACGCCGGCTATGAAAGTCGAGGCGACCGCGCCCAGCCCGACCATGAGCACGCCGAGCCGTCCCTCGGCTGGAGCGATGACATGGGATTCGGCAGCCACGAAATCCTTCGCCTCCAGGGAGATGCCTTTACTTCGCGCCACGGCCATCAGCGTCGGCTGCCACTGGGCTGGAATTCGACCTGTTGCGGCCCAGTGTTCGATGGTGCTCTGGCGGCGGCCCAGTAGCTGGGCCAGGGCGCTTTGACCGCCAAAGCGCTGGATCACGCGGTGGGCGGAATTGAATTCTCCCTGGCTCATCCGGGGGACATTAACGAATTTATCGTTACTGCGCAAGTAACCCTGCAACTCCGTGGCGGGCGTTCGTGCCACCCGATGAGTTTTGGGGCCGCCGTACGTCTTATTAGGTGAGTAAGACGAATGCGCGCTGTCGGCGCACTCTCGCCCCGGACCTGGGGATGGTTCGGGAAGAAGGCAGCGGCGCTCGAACCAGGAGTGGAGATCCCCGATGCTCACCACCCGACTCACCTCAGGCGCCCTCGCGGCCATGGCCGCCGTCGTCTTCTCCGCCTGCGCCAGCAACCCGACACCCAGCGCGGCGCTGGCACCTCCGGACAAGCAGATCTATCGGGCCAACGACGTCACCGAACCCAACAGTCTCGACCCAGGTCAACAGAGCTATTCGTACGAGGCGGCCGTCGGCCGCAACGTCTTCGAGCCCCTCTTGACGCCGAAATCAGACCTGTCCGACGTCCAGCCGGCCACCGCGCAGAGCTACACCGTCTCGCCCGACGGACTGACATACACGTTCGCGCTGCGCACGAACGCCAAGTGGAGCGATGGCCGGCCCGTGACCGGCGCGGACTTCGTCTACGCCTGGCAGCGCATCCTGAACCCGGCCCTGGCGGCTGGTTACGTCGACCCGTTTTTCGACCAGAGCGTGGCAGGAGGCTCCAGCTACAGCAGCATCGACCCCACCAACACGAGCGCCGTGGACGCCTTCATCCAGGGCCTCGGTCTGTCAGCGCCCGACGATCACACCTTTACGGTCAGGCTGGCGCACCCTGCTGCTTACTTCAAGTGGGTCGCGACGCTCTGGGTGGGGGCCCCCATCCGCAAAGACCTGGTCGAGAAGGCCGCCGGCGGCGCTTTCGCGTCGACCGACACCACCAAGGCTGAGGCCTGGGCGCAGAACCCCACTTCGATCGTCGGCAACGGCGCGTTCAAGATCTCGGAGGAAGTGTCCAAGGACCACATCACGCTCGTCCCGAACGACAACTACTGGGGTGGGCCATCAAGGCTGCAGCAGGTCACCTACTACTTCATTCCCGATGGAAACACCGCCTTTTCGAAGTACCAGACCGGCGCTCTGGAGCAGATCAACGTCCCCATCGCTGACGTGACGGTCGTCCGCAACGACCCGGTGCTCAGCAAGCAGGCGCACCTCCTGGCCGAGCTGACCGTGTTCTGGATGACCTACAACACCAAGAGAGCCCCGCTCGACAACGCGGATGTACGCATGGCAATGTCCAAGTCCATCGACCGTGACAAGCTCGTCAACGACATCGAGCACGGCACGGACAAGTCGATCGAGAGCTTGTTCCCGCGCGGCATGAACGGGTACGACGACTCCGACAAGGCCCAGAGCTTCGACCCTGCCGCGGCCAAGGCCCTTCTCCAGAAAGCCGGCGTCACGCCGGAGCAGCTGAGCAGGCTGAAGCTGCTGACCCGCAACAGCACCGGCAATAAGACCCTGAACCAGTTCATCGCCAACCAGTGGAACACCAACCTGGGTACCAACATCCAGCTCGACGTCATTGACAGCAAGACGGTGACCCAGGACATCCGCAAGGGTGCCTTCGACATCTATGGTCCCGACGGCTGGGGCGCCGACTACCCCGACCAGCAGGACTGGGCCGACATCTTCACGAGCACCGCCTGCCATGGCCTCAACTGGGGCTGCCCGACTCTGCCGGGTTACGACGCTCTGGTCCAGAAGGCCGACACCGAGACCAGCCAGTCGCAGCGCACCGCGGACTACGCGACGGCCCAGAAGATGCTCATCGATCAGGCCGCTGTCGGCTTCATGTTCCAGCAGTACGAGTACGACATCTGGAAGCCATATGTCCACATCGTCAACACGCCGTTCGATGACGAGTACGTGCCCGGGGACTCCAATTATCACGGCGCCTACATCCTTCAGCACTAGGATCCGAATGGCAGCAATCACGGGGCGCCCTTTACGGGGCGCCCTGCTTCCCCCGGGTGCGCGGTCCACCAATGCGGAGGAAGCAACGCATGGACGCTGAGTCCCGCGGCCCCGGGTCGGTCGCATCGCCCGATCCGTCATCAGTGCTCAGCCGCTATCCGCACCTGTCGACCGCGATCGTCGCAACTGCGGGGAGGCGCCTCAACGTGGCGGTTCGCATCGCGCCCCCCGCAATTCGGCCCCTCCAACCGGGACAGAGAGTGTTCGGGTGTGTTGCCCCGGTTCGCTACTACGGCAGCCTGGATGCAATTCTCGAAGCGATCCAACAGGCAAGTCCGGGTGACGTGCTCGTAATAGACAACAAGGGCCGCACCTATGAATCCTGCATCGACCACGTGACCGTGCTCGAAGCCCTATCTGCCGGAATGGCCGGCGCCATCGTCTGGGGCGCGCATCGAGACACCGAAGAGTTGGCCGCCCTCGAATTCCCTCTGTTCAGTTGCGGCAGCTTTCCCGCCGGCCCCCACCAGGTGCGCAACACCCCTCCAGACGCTCTGGCGGCAGCCAGGATCGGCTCGCGGGTGGCGACACGGGACGACGTCGTGTTCGCCGATTCGGACGGGATAGTTTTCGTTCCGTTTGTGCGGTTGGGCGACGTCGTTGAAACCGCGAGAGCGATCTCGCTCGACGAGCGACAACAGAAGGCCGCCGTCCGTGCCGGCACCAGCCTGCGTGAACAGTTCGCGTTCCAGGACTTTCTCGCCCAGCGAATCGCCGATCCGACTTATACGTTGGCGCGGCATCTGCGCGCGAGGCGGGGGACGAGTTGATTCAAGCAGTCCGCCGGATGGCTTGAGTGGCACGCGATCCCGTTCGGAAACCGGTCACGCGGATAGGTCGATCGCCCGGAAGCGCTTTGCGCATCGGAACGGGCGCCTCATCGCGGGTGCAGCCGGCTGGGCCCATGTTCCGCGACCTGGAACAGCATCGTGTCGAGCTGATGGGTTACTGCTACCGCATGCTCGGATCGCCATTCGACGCCGAAGACGCGGTCCAGGACGCCTTTGAGCATGCCTGGAGGAGCCGAAGCCGTTTCCAGGGCCGGACCGCGATGCGACCGTGGCTCTATCGCATCGCGACCAACGTGTGCCTCGACATGCTCCGAGGGCGCAAACGGCGTTTGCGTCCGATGGACCTGGGGCCGGCACAGCTTCCGGTTCTCGAGAACGTGCGCGTGCTGCCCCAATCGACGTGGATCGAGCCTATCCCGATATGGATCGAGGGAGACCCAGAAGATATCGCCGTGGCGAGAGAGTCAGTTCGTCTCGCGTTCGTTGCTGCCTTACAGCGCCTGTCTGCACGCCAGCGGGCGGTGCTGATCCTCCGCGACGTAGTCCAGTTGCAGGCGAACGAGGTTGCCGAGGTGCTGGATACGACCGTTGCGTCTGTGAACAGCGTGCTGCAGCGCGCCCGTTCCTCGTTGAGCAGAAGCCATGTGCGGGTGGCGGACCGTGTGCAGCCGCTGACCATGGCCGATCGGAAACTTCTCCAGCGCTACGTGTCGGCGTTCGAGAGGTACGACATGGCGGCGTTGACAGCGCTGATCCGCGAGGACGCCTCCCAATCCATGCCACCCTTCGATAACTGGTTGCAGGGCCGCGAACACATACTCACGTGGTGGGCCGGCCCGGGTGTCGACTGCCGCGGCTCTCGCCTGACTCCGACATTCTCAGCTAATGGCGCGGCGACGTTCGCGCAGTACAAGCCCTCACCAAGCGGCGGCTACGAGCCTTTTGCCCTTCAGGTTCTCGAGCTCGCGGACGGCGGGATTGTCGAATTCACGTTCTTCCTCGATGCGGTCCGCTTCTTCCCTCTTTTCGGGGCTCCGCTCAAGCTCATGTAGGTCTGGTCCCGGTGTTTCGCGGGCCACGACTTCGACTTTGACTCGAGACTAACCTGACCTCGATGAGGGCACGGCTTCTGACCGAGTTCGTCGGCACGTTCATCTTCTTGAGCACGATTGCCCTGTCCGGACCAACCGGCCCGCTCGCCCCACTCGTCATCGGTGTCGCTTTGACAGCCATGGTGTACATGGGCGGCCATGTATCTGGCGCGCACTACAACCCAGCCGTCTCATTCGGTCTCTTTCTTCGCAAGGTCATCACGGCCCGGACGATGTTCTTGTACTGGATCACCCAACTCGTTGCCGGAGGCCTGGCCTTCGTGTTCGCGTTCCTGATCGGAGCGCACATCTCAGGGATTCACCCCGGTTCCGGCGTCCATTGGCAAGCGGCTGTTGCCGCTGAGATCGTCTTTACAACTGGACTCGTACTCGTAGTCCTGAACGTTGCAGCGACGAAGGAAACGGCCGGCAACTCCTACTACGGTCTGGCGATCGGCTTCACGGTGGCCGCCGGCGCCTTTGTCGTCGGGCCCGTTTCAGGTGCGGCGTTCAATCCGGCCGTCGGCTTCAGCGCAACCCTGGGATCGGTCTTGTTCTCTCACGGAACCTGGGCAGACTTATGGATCTACGTGGTCGGTCCATTCGCTGGAGCCGGCATTGCGGCCGCTGTTCACAGCCTTCAGGCAAGGCGTGAGCTTGTGCCGCCGGAGCTCTCCGAGCGCAGCCAGACGGGGCGGTAGACAACTCGCTGTGACGTGAGAGCCGCCGGACCCACCGGCGGCTCTTCGATTTCCGGCAACGAAAAGGCGCGATCTAAGGCTTCTGGGACAGCTGGTAGCAGGCGACGTCGTACTGCGAGGGTGCGCCGACAAGGTTGTACTGAATACCCCCGGTGCCGCCATTCGCGAATACGCCGCCAGCCTCCGCGAAAACGGAACCCTGTGCGCTCGCGGCATTACCGGGGTAGAAAGGCCCGGTTGCGCCCGTGGGGTTGGTGGCGCTCGCGTTGATGACCTGGCAGGTCTGGCTCGGCTGGCCCGTGCCACTCGGATTCGACGCTGCGTCTACGCCGATCACAGGTAGCGACAACGCCGCTAGTCCAAAGGCGATCAGAAGCTTCCGCATCATTGATTCAACCCTCCCGGTTTGCAGTGCCACCGGCTGAAAATAGCCGCACGACCACCCCTACCGGGACTGGTTACAGCCGCGGCATCGAGACAGCACGAGCTAAACCAGGCCAAGCTGAGTCGCCCTGCGCGCAAGCTCCGTCCGATTTTTGACCCCGATTTTGTTGAGAATCTGCCGAACGTGGGATTTGACGGTGCTCTCGCTCAGGTGGATCTTTTCGCCGATCTCTTGATTTGTGGCGCCTTCGACGACGAGCCCCAGGATCTGGCGCTGCATCTGGTTCAGGTCGAAATTGGCTGCACCGCGACGTGGCAGCGCGATCGATCGCGCAGATTCGGCGTCCCAATTGGCGATCGCAAGGCCCGCGTGGGTCGCCATCAGGTCGACGAAGTCGACCCACTCCTCGTCAGGTTCCAGATCTGTGCGGTGAAAGATCTCGAGAACTCCGAGGAATTGGCCGCGCGCCACAAGTGGGCTCGAGCGGTGGGCCTTGAATCCCTCGCTCTCGAACAGAGATCGACGTCGAATATGCCCGATCGAATCGAGCTCCCTGGAGGCCCCGCCGCGGCCAACCGCTAGTTGGTCGGCCATCTGCGGGGTCAGCTCAAGGCCGAGTGCCCTGATCGTGGCCGACCTGAAGCCGGTCGCGGCTTCAACCACCAGCCGGCCGGTGTCGGGATCCAGCCGCAGCAGGTCGGCAGCGTCGACCCTCAGACCGGCAGCAGCTTGTTTCGCGATCTCTTGAAGGATGATTCGCAGGTCTCGGCTCGATACCAGTGCGTCAGCGACATTTCGAATCGCGTGCAACCGTTGAAGACGGTCGTTTGCCGCGGCACGTATGCGGATGTTCTCGAGAACGACAGCCACGCGATCAGCGATTTCCTGCATCCATGGGACGTCCTCTTCGCCCGGCGGGTCAGCACCATCCAACCGCACATGGCCCAGCGCCCCGACGATCGCATTCCGGGCTCGCATCGGCACCAGCAGCACTCCGACCGTCTTGACGGGAACAGGAAGCGGGTGCTCGATCAGATACTCCCTGGAAGAATCCGTCAGCAGGGTCAGGAACTCCTCAAACGAGACGCTCGGCACCAGGACGTGGCGTGACGTCTCGACGACGCGCAAGAAGAGTCCCGCCGTAGGCACACGCCCGGGTCTGTCCAGGCTTGCGGCGTAGCGGTCGACGTATGCCACTCTTGCGGGCGATGCGTTGTCGCCGACAACGACTCTCGACGTCGAGGGGTCCCTGTCCATCACGACGGCTATGCAGGTACCCGCCGTCAGCCGGCTAAGCTCGGCGGTTACTGAGGCAAGGATGGATCCGCTGTCGGCACCGATCTTGCCGTCCAGGTCGGCGAGCAGATCGGTGACTCTCTGCACGACTGGGATACCTTCCAAATGTTCCGGGGACCCAACGCGAGTATCCAGCCCTTGGCGCCCGATCGGGCCATGAATAGACAAAACTGATGCAGCAATGCGCGTTGATGATCGCTGGTCAGATCAGCTCGCCATCATCCGGCACCCCACCTGGATCGAATGGAGCGACTTCGTCCACGACTCCGAGCAGATTGGCAAGGGCAGGTGACGGATCGTCGCGACGATAGGCCACCACGAGCTCTGCCAACGGCGCCGGACGCAATGAGCGATACACGAGTCCGGACGCAGGCTGGCTGAGGAAGTAACTTCGGACCACCAGGGCGGGTGCGACTCCTGGCCGCGCGACCGTTTGGAGCGCCAGGTCGGTTGGATCCTCGGACACGACGTTGAGATCGGCGCCTGTTCGCCGAACAAGCCATTGCGCAAGCGCGGCGACAAGGGTGGGGTTCACAGCCGCCGGCGGCATCGCGAGCGGCTCGCCGCGCAGGGATTCGACCGGGATTCGGTCCATTTGCGCGAGGCGGTGATCATGCCGCATCACCAGGATGATCTCTTCACGGCGGATCGGTCGAGCATCAATGAGGGCCGGGCGCGCCAGCGGCATCAGCGCGAACGCCGCATCCGTGGTGTGGTCGACGAGGCCCTGCAGGTTAGCGCCAGACGATGCCGCCGAGGTTTCCAGTTCAAGGCGAGGGAACCGGCGGCGAAACGCCGCGATGATCGAGCCTGCCAGCGAAATGTCGCCGGCCGCCTGGTAGGCGATCCGCACCCTTCCAATGACGCCGGCGGAGTAGTCCTTGAGGTCGCGCAGCGCCGCGTCCTCCTCCTCGACGAGCCCTTGCGCATGTGGCAGCAGCACCGTTCCCGCTCGTGTGAGGCGCACCTCACGAGCGCTGCGTTCAAGCAGCTGCACCCCGAGCTCGTGCTCCAGCGCCTGAATGCGCTGTGTCAGGGCCGGCTGCGTCAGGTGAAGGTGCTTGGCCGCTTGTCCGAAATGCCGCATGGTGGCGACCGCGACGAACGCCCTGAGCTGTCGCAGCTCCATTTGCGCCTCCGATTATGCCGCTCCGGTAATGGACCCCGGGAGAGGCCCGCTACAGGCGAACCGTGCTATCGCATGTCGAGGTCCGCGACGCCGAGGTCGGTTAGGGTGTACCCGTCTGGATAGCTGCGCATCCGCTCTTCGGTGACCAGGCGCGGCGTGCGCCGGCGCGGGAAAAACCTCAGGGCGAAAGCCCGCAGGCGGAGGGCGGCATCGACGGACGCCGCCGCCCAGGGTGGCGGCCGCTCATAGCCGAACGCCGCGACAAGCTCGTCCTCCAGCAGGGCGAGAGTCGCCATGCGCACCAGCGGGCGCATGACGCGGGGATACCACGACAGGTACAGATTCAGCGTGGAGCCGGCGACCCGGCGGTTCGTCTCCGCAAAGCGAAAGTTGGCCGCCTCGTAGGCTCGGCTCCAGCGATCCACCTCGTCGACGGTCGCCGGCGCGTCGCGAATCCTCATCCGCCTCGCGAGCTCATGGGCGTAGACGAGCTGGGCGTCGATCTCCTTCTGTGTGTATCGGCGCCAGCCCCATCTTCTGTTCCACCGGAGGGGCTCGAGCAGGATCACCGACCATACATAGAGGTAGTCGTCGTTGCTGATCGCGTATCGCCCATGCATGCGGTTCAGCCGTCGGTTGGCGTCGCGGCCGCGTTCGCTGTCGATGCCGTGGTCGAGCATCTCGGCCAGGATCAGCTTCGTGTCGTCGTATCGCTTCTGCGCGTGGTCGCGGAACTCGGCGGTCTGGTCGAGCAATGCGCTGATCGTCGGCACGCCATACGTCTTGAAGAACGCCAGGCTCAGAGACTGCTCGACGTCCCACGGGAAGTCGTGGTTGGTGCTCAGGAAGCAGATGCGCTGGTAGTCCCGGTTCGGGTCGAGCGAACCGATCTCGACCAGGATGCCGCGTTTCGCCATCAGCGCCAATCTAGGCCAGCGGCGCGGGCCGCGCCAAGTCGGCGCGCAGAATTACCTCGAGCCGTAGTTGATGGAGGAGGTCATGCCTTGGAAGACACCTACGCGAAGCTGTCTGCGCTGAAGCCGTACGCGATCTGGCCGGGCGTGGTGGGCCGGGTGGTCAACGGCGACCGCGTGACCCTGGCCGTGGTCGATCTCGAACCGGACGCCGACGTGGCCGAGCACCACCACGACAACGAGCAGCTTGGACTCGTGTTGAAGGGTGAAATCACGATGACCATCGCAGGCGCGAGCCGGTCGCTTCATCCCGGCGACACATACGTCATTCCCAGCAACGTGCGCCACGCCGCCCGCGCGTCGGCGGCCGGCGCCACCGTGATCGACGTTTTCGCCCCCGTGCGCGCGGACTGGGAGAGCAAAGAGCGCCTTCCGGCCGCAGCCGGGAACTGGCCCTAGCGGGCCAGCAGCCAATGGACCTCGGACTGAAGGGCAAGCGCGCGCTGGTCACCGCCGCCAGCAAAGGTCTCGGCCGCGCCGTGGCCGAAGGGCTTGCCGCGGAGGGTTGCGTGGTCTGCATCAGCTCGCGTGACCCCAGGGCGATCGCCGCGACCGCGCGCGAGATCTCGGAGAACGGGGCGCAGGTCAAGGCGAAAGCGGCCGACATCTCGGACGCCGCCGAGTGCGCCGGTCTTTTCGACTGGGCCGTCGCCGAGATGGGCGGCCTCGACGTCCTGATCAACAACACCGGCGGGCCGCCTACGGGCGGAGTGCTCGAGCTTCCCGACACCGAATGGCTCCATGCGTTCGACAGCATCCTGATGAGCGCGCTGCGCCTTGCCAGGTCCGCGATTCCGGTGATGCGGAGCGGCGGCGGCGGTTCGATCGTCAACCTCGCGTCCCTGTCGGCGAAACAGCCGATCGACGGGCTGGCCCTCTCGAATGCATTCCGGCCCGCCTTGATCGGCATGTCGAAGACGCTGGCCCGTGAGGCCGCGCCGGACGTCAGGGTGAACAGCATCGCTACGGAACACATCCTCACCGACAGGATCAGGGACGTCGCCGGGCGGATCTGGAGAAGGGAGGGTGAGTCGGTCGAGGCAACGATCGAGCGCATGAGCCGCGAGGTCCCGCTGGGCCGCTACGGCACACCGAAGGAGCTGGCCAACGCCGCCGTCTTTCTCGCGAGCGACGCCGCGAGCTACATCACGGGCGTGACGCTTGCGGTGGACGGGGGACTCGACCGCGGACTGTTCTGAGTGACAGGATTAGCCAGCCCCGACCCGCGGTTTTCATAGGTAGGTAGACATGGGGCTGCAAACCGCCGTCGTGGGTTGGCTGGACGAGCGCTTCCAGCTCGTCGACGCGGTTGACGCCGAGCTCAACCGCCGAGTCCCCAACTACACGAACGCCGCCTACCGCTATCTCGGGGCGGTGGTTGTGATCTTGATCGCCGTCGAGTTCGTCACGGGCCTTCTCCTCGGTCTGTACTACGTCCCCGACGGCGCTGGGAACCCGGCGCCCGCGTACACCAGCATCGATTTCATTCAGCACACGGCCTATCTCGGCTGGCTCGTTCGCGGGATGCATTTCTGGGGCGCGAACCTGCTGATCGCCGTGGCGCTGGCCTACATGACGCTCGCCTTCTGGAATGGCGACTACCGCGCGCCCCGCGAGGTGAACTGGATGGTCGGAGTGCTGATCTTCCTCGTCATCGTCCTGTTCAGCTTCACCGGGTCGCTGCTGCCGTGGGACGCCAACTCATACCTGGCCCGCGCCCGCGAGATCTCCATCATCTCCGGCGGCGGGGTGTTGCCCGACGGCGTCAGCGGCTTCATCAAATACCTCGTTCAGGGCGGGCCGCTGGTCGGACCCGCGACCCTGCTGCGCTTTTTCATGGCCCACGTCGCCCTGCTCCCGGCGGTCCTGGCATTCCTGCTCTACGTCCACTACCGGCTGTCGCGCCGCTTCGGGCCCGCGGAGCCGTCACCGTGATCAGGCCGGGCCACCCGCTGTATCCACTGGTCGTGCTCTACGCGCTGCCCGGTCTGCTGCTTGGCGCCGCCCGCCGTCAGGCCGGGGACGATGTGCCGGAGACCAAGACCCACCCTTACTTCCCCGACCATTTCTGGCCGTACCCGGTGCTGGTGGCGGCCGTCCTGATCACGCTCGGCCTGCTGGCGTGGCTCGGCCAGCCCGTGCTTCAGGTCGGGCAGCCCGCCGACCCGCGCTCGGGGATCAATCCCCGGCCCGAGTGGTACTTCCTGGCCCTCTTCCAGCTCGCCAAGCTCGGACCAGGGCTGTTGACGAAGATGCTCATCCCCACGGTGCTGGCCCTCGGCCTCATCTTCTGGCCGCTGGTCGACAGCGGCCTCGGTCCGAGAATCGCGCATCGCCTGGGCTGGGGCGCCTGGCCGTCGCCGAAGCGGAACCCCATCACGGGCACGATCTGGGTCGCCGGGCTGATCGTCGTCGGTCTCCTCACCCTCTGGTCGGCGTTCTTTCCGCAGCTGTGCATTCCGTGGCCGTACTTCGGGCCCGTCTGCGGGGGCTGAATACGCCCGCCGGGCCCTACCGTCGCTTGGCGACTATCTCGACCAGGTTTCCATCCGGGTCGCGCAAGAGAGCGTTCCGGTTGCTGTTGCCCGTGTCGTGCGGCGGCTGCAGCACCGGCACGCCTGCGGCAGCCAGGTCGGCGCAGCTCTTGTCGACGTCGTCCGTCCACACGACCAACACCATCGCCGGGCTTCCCGGTGCGGCATCGACCCCATGAACTCTCCGGGCGGCCTCGACCGTACCGAGCCCGACCGTGAAGCCTTCCAGGCGCAGCTCGACATGCTCGGGCACGCCTTCGGTGGGGGTGCGGAAGGTCTCGACGAAGCCGAGGAGGTCCCGGTAAAAGTGAATCGCGGCCTCGATGTCGTTGGTGTACAGGTTGACCAGGCCGGTCACAAACATCTCATGCCATTCTCGGCCAACCGGCGCGCCTGGCCCAGTGAATCAGTCGGCCCCTGGCCTGATTCCCGAGGTTCGCCTCGACCGACCATTGAGTACGTGACGAGATCGACTGACCGCCCGCCGATCGGCGTCGTCCGCGGCGCTGGACTTTACGTCGGCGCGCTGATCGGCCCGGGGCTCCTCCTGGTCCCGGCGCTCGGCGTCGCCGCCGCCGGACCCGCGTCGATCATCGCCTGGGCGGGCCTGCTCGTTCTCTCCGTTCCTCTTGCCCTCACCTTCGCCGCGCTGGGCGTGCGCTATCCGGAGGCCGGAGGGGTCTCGACCTACGTGCGGGCGGGCCTGGGCGAGGCCGCGTCCGTCGTCGTCGGCGGCTGGTTCCTGGGTTCGATCCTCATCGGCGCGCCGGCCGTCGCGCTCATGGGCGGGTACTACGTCGCCGACCTGACCGGCGCGAGCTCCACGGTGGCGGTAGGGGTCGCGATCGCGATCTTTGTCGCCGTGCTGGGAACCAACGCGCTCGGCGTGCGCGTCTCGTCCACCGCCCAGCTGGTCCTCTCGTCGGTGCTGGTCGCGGTTTTGATCGTCTCGATCGTCTTCGCCCTGCCGCACGTCGAGACGAGCAGATGGGTCCCGTTCGCTCCTCGCGGATGGTGGGCGGTCGGCACGGCGGCGAACATTCTCGTCTGGCTGTTTGTCGGGTGGGAGGCAGTCGCCCAGCTCGCGGGTGAGTTCCGGCGTCCGGCCGTCGACCTGCCGCGGGCGATGGCCCTGGCCTTCGCCGTGGTGACGGTGCTCTACCTGGCCCTGGCCATCGCCACCATCAGCATCACCCGGGGGACGCCGTCGCACGTCCCGCTCGCCGACCTGGTCGCCCTGGGTTTTGGGCACGCCGGCCGCGTTGCCACCGCCGTGCTGGCGGTGGCCCTGACGGCGGGCTGCATGAACGTCTACATCGCCAGCGGCACCAAGCTCGCGGGCGCGCTCGTGTCCGCTCGCGCCATGCCGGCGTGGCTCGGACAGGACGGATCGCTCCGGCCGCTAGGCTTCCTCGCCGTCATCGACCTCGGGCTGCTCGCCGCCCTGGTCGCCGGAGCATTCAACATCACCGACCTGATCCGGGCGAGCTCGAGCCTGTTCGTTGGCATCTACGTGCTCGCGGTCGTTTCCGCGATCCGCATCCTCGACGGTCGCGCGCGACTCGCGGCGATCGCCGCCACCGTGATGGTCGTCGCCGTTGCGGTGTTCAGCGCCTGGTACCTGGTGGTGTGCGTTGTCGTCGGCGGGCTGGCGCTGCTGCAGTGGGCCTACCCGAGGTTGCCGTCCAGCCTGCGCCCCAGCAGCCGGCCGTCGAACGCGAACTCCTCCTCGCGAAGGGCGCGGACGTAGTCCGGCAGCGCGCCATGGGTGAGGCTGCCGCCGTGCATTGCGTGCACCCACTCCGGCCGAAGTCCGTCGATCATGTCGACGACACGTCGCACCGGGACTTCGTGGGCGAAGATGCCCAGGTTGCGATACATGGCGCACATCTCGCTGCCGAGGTTCTCCGTGACCACCGGCGGTTGGTCCCCGCCTTGCATGAACAGGTCGGCCGGGAACAGGCTCTTTGTCGTCTCGTCGAAGAGCATCAACGAGTCCCAGTGGTGTACGTGCGGGGTTTCGAGGAATCGCAGTGTGTGCCTGCCGAGGTCGAGCGTCTGTCCGTTCTTGAAGCCCTGGAGCTTGCCGCGGTACCCCCAGCGCCGGAGGTTGATCTCGACGCTGAGCCAGCTCCCGGCGAGCACCGACTCTGGCGCGGCCTCGAGAAACCGGTCCATCCCGCCGCACTCGTCGGCTTCGAAGTGCAGCAGGACGACGAACTGCAGCTTCGCCGGATCGAGGACCTCCGAGATGGCGGACCGGACCCCTTCGTAGTCGCCGTAGCGGCCGGTGTGAATCAACGTCGGTCGCTCGTCCGCGATCAGGAACTGGTTGAACGTGACGGTGGATTCGCCGTTCCACTGCGAGATGCGGTAAATCCCGTCGACGATCTCGTCGATTCTCGTGGTCATCGACCTCTGCATCATGTCAGTCTTGGCATTGATACGCTTCCGCCAATGCTGTCGAGCCTCAGCTACGCCATCCTGGCTCTGCTGGCAACGAAGCCGCAGAGCGGTTACGACATCGCCCGCCAGATGAAGCCGCCGCTGGGCTATGTGTGGCAGGCGAGGCACGGACAGATCTACCCCGAGCTGGCTCGCCTCGTCCGGGAAGGGCTGGTCGATTTCGAACGCCTCGACCCCCGCGCCGGCCCGCCGCGCCGCCTCCACGCGATCACGGCGGCGGGCAGGACGGAGCTCTCGAGGTGGGTCGCGAAGCCGCCCCAGCCGAGGCCCATGAACGACGAGCTGGTCGTGAAGGCTTTCGCGCTGCGCAGGGCCAAGGCGGCCACGGCGATCGGCTTGCTGAAGGACCAGATCAAGCTCCATGAACACCGCCTGGCCGCGCTGGAGCAGCGCGCCGCGGCCATCGAGTCCCGGGACTCGGGCGCCCCCGACAAGAGCTCGGCACGGTTCGGCGAGTTCGTGGCGTTGCGGCGAGGCATCGGCGCCGAACGCGACTACCTGGCCTGGTGCCGGTGGCTGTCGTCGCGGCTCGATACGGGGCAGGCGTCGGCCGTCCGGTCGAAGGGTCGCAGTTCGGCTAGGCGGACCGTCGCGCGACGCGCACGCTAGGCGCGCCGAGCAGCTCCAGCAGCTCCGGATCGGTCATGCGCAGGTCGCACGCCCAGTCCAGCGCCGTCTGGCCGAAGGCATCCGCATAGGAAACGTCGGCACCTGCTGAAACCAGGGCGTGGACCATCGGCTTCGAACCGATGCCCGCGGCGGAGTGAAGAGGGGAGAGGCTCGCCGCGGGCGGACAAACGGGAGTGCCTTCGGCGATCAGAGCCTCGACCATCTCCGGGTCTCGGCTCATGACCGCGAAGTGAAGAAGTGGCAGGTCGTGGACGCCGCACAGATTTTTCGGGCCGGCGCCCATCATCGCGCTCACTGCGGCCAGGTCCCCGAGCGCCGTGGCGGCGAAGACGTCGAGCGTCACGCCACATTCGACGAGCCTCGTGATGAGCTTGCGGTGGCCGAGGTGGCTCGCCGCCTGAAGCGCCGTCTCACCCCAGCTGGAGGTCGCCCTCGAAAGCGAGCAGTGCCGGTCCAGCTGAGCGATCGCGGCCATCGGCGACTGGTGCGCGAGGTGCACAAAGAGGTCGATCGACTGCTGCGTGCTCACCGAACCTGTGCGACCTGGTGCGCCGCGCGCAGAAACGCCAAATCGCGCCAAGCCCCGCATGTCCGTCGAGTGCCTCGCGCGCATGCTTCGATGATGGAGGCTGCCGGAGCGGCCGGAGCGGGTTTGGAGGCTGGCCCTATCTAATAGGTAATGTCTGGCCCTATCCCAGGTGGCGCGCCAGGATTCGGGACAGCGCCTGCACCGCCGCGGGGATGGCGGACTCGTGCAGCCGGCCGTAGCCCAGGACCAGGCCGGAGCGCCGGGTGCGAATCTGGAACCTGGATAGTGGCTCAAGCGCTATCCCCACGCCTCGCGCCTCGGCGGTGATCGCGGCGTCGTCCACCGTGTCGGGCAGGGCGAGGACCAGGTGGACGCCGGCAGCGATGCCTTCGATCCGGAGGCGGGGCAGAGCCTTGCGCAGGGCGTTGACGAGCAGGTCGCGGCGCCGCCGGTAGACCTGCCGCGCGCGCTTCAGCTGGCGGTCGTATTCACCCGACCTGATCAGGCCCTCGAGCGCGAGCTGGTCGAGCGCGGGGGTGAAGTCGTCGGCCAATCGTTTCGCCTGGCGGAGGTCGTCGATGAGCCATTCCGGGGCCACGATCCAGCCGAGCCTCAGCGCCGGCGCCAGCGTCTTGGACACCGTGCCCAGGTACGCGACGCGCTCCGGGCTCAGGCCCTGCAGGGCGCGAATCGGCTCGCGGTCATAGCGGAACTCGCCGTCGTAGTCGTCCTCGATGAGCAGTGCGTCGTTGCGGACCGCCCACTGCACCAGCTGCCGCCGGCGAGGACCGCTGAGGACTGAGCCGCTCGGGAACTGGTGCGCGGGAGTGACGATCACCGCGTCGCCGTCGAGGCCGTCCACCACGAGTCCGTGGTCGTCGACCGGCTGCGAGACGATCTCCATGCCGTGCGCCCGGATGCGCTCGAGCTGGGTCGTATACGAAGGGTCCTCGACGCAGACGCGAACCTTTCCCCGGGACTCGAGGACCCGAAGCACCAGGTCCGTCGCCTGGGCCGTGCCCTGGACGATCACGATGCGGCCCGGGTCGGCGATCACCCCGCGCGTCCGGCCGAGCCGATCGGCCAGGGCCAGGCGCAGCGAGAGCTCACCGAGCGATTCCCGGTAGTCGAGGACCCTCGCAGGGGCGCTTCTCGCCGCGTCCTGGTACGCCGCGAGCCATTTCCGCATCGGAAACAGCGATGTGTCGGGAATGGTCGGCATGAAGTCGTATGTGGCGGCGGGGCGTACGACCTCGGGCTGCGGCCGAGGCAAGGGCAGCGCCGTCACCGAGCCGACGACGGGCGTGAGCCGCGGTCTCGAGATCACGTATCCCTCCGTGACCAGCTGCTCGTAGACGTCGCTGACCACGCCCCGAGACAGACCGACCTGGCGCGCGAGCACGCGCGAAGCGGGCAGCGACACGCCCGGCCTCAACGTGCCGGAGCGGATCGCGTCCAGCAGCTCCCGGCGAAGCGCGAGACGGAGGGTCTCTTTGCCCTGCGGCGCGAACGGCAGCCACGCCAGGTCGTCAGTCTCTTCGGTCATGTGCTCGCAGACCTTTGTGTAGTACTTCGGCTTCGACATAGTTTCATTTACGCTGCGCCGCCGGTCTAGACGTCCGCCGGCAGCGACGCCGCGCCGAGGCTCCGCTTCGCCAGCGGCTCGCCGGTCTCCAGCAGCGTCTTCATGCCGCTGAGGACGAACATCCAGCCGCCTGCCACGCCTTCCGCCGTCTTCGGTGAGTTCTCGAGCTGGTCGTGGATCACCGTCAGGCGGCAGACCCCGCCCGGCTGAGGCTCGATCTCCCACGTCACGCGGCTGCGCGGCTCGGCGGCGAGCTCGGGGTTGTAGAGCGATCGCCATGTGTGCACCAGGCGGTTTGGCCGCTCCGACTCGACGACGACGTCGTCGCCCCACAGCTCGTCGCTGTCCGGGGCGCGGTGGCGGATGGGCGAGCCCACCTCGGCGGTGGTCTCCACCCTCGAACCGTAGAAGTAGCGTGCGGTGAACTCGGGCCTGGTGATCGCGTCCCAGATCTGGTCCGCGGACGCCCGGATGAACACCTGGTAGACCTGCCTCGGCGACGCGCTCATCGGTTCACCTCTCTCCAACTTCGTCTTCAGGTCGGCGAGCGCGGATGCGCTCCGACGTGTGTACTTGCTGACCCACCTGTCGTGGATCAGCTGGACCGGCACCGCGTTCAGGTAGTGCAGCTTCTCCCGCCCGACCCGCTGCGTGACCACGAGGCCCGCCGTCTCGAGGATCCGCAGGTGTTTCATCACCCCGAACCGCGTCATCCCGGCCACCTCGGCGTGGAGGTCGGAGAGTGTCCGGCCCTCCCGCTCGAACAGCAGGTCGAGCAGGAGGCGGCGGGTCGGGTCGGCGAGCGCGCGGAAGGCCAGGTCGTCGGCCACTCGCGGATTGTAGGCGGCGCCCCATGCGATACCCGTTGACATGTGCCTTTGCGGTCACCTATATTATCACGTGACCGATTGGTCACATTACTGTAGTGGAGGTTGAAGGTGAAAAACGCAGTTGTCTGGTTCGAGGTGGTGGGCAAGGACGGCGCGAGGCTGCGCCGGTTCTACTCCGACCTGTTCGGCTGGAAGATCGAAGGCGCTACGGGCGACACGGACTACGGCCTGGTCGCCGCGGCCAACGGCGGAATCGGCGGCGGCGTCGGCACCAGCCAGGACGGTGGCCCGGGCCATGTCACCGTCTTCATCGAGGTGGACGACCCGAAGGCCTACCTCGCCAGGGCCGAAACGCTAGGCGGGAAGACGATCGTGCCGCCGACCGAGGTGCCCAGCTACAACCTCACGTTCGCTTACTTCACGGACCCGCAGGGTCACCTCGTCGGGCTGACCAAGGGCGTGGTTCAGTAGGGCGATGCAACCCAAGGTCAGGCAGGAAACGCTGCTGCCCCAGGCCGACTTCATCATCGAGGACCTCACCGTTCTCGTCCTGGAGGAGGGTCCGGAGCGGGCGTCGTTCGACCGCGACGAGCTCCAGCGGCTCCTCGACGCCCACCTTGGCTGGATGATCACGATGGCCGGCACGGGAGAGCTGCTCAGCGCGGGCGCTCTCCTCGACCCGGCACCAACGGGCCGGCTGACCGGGCTCGGCTTCAGCCGCCTCGCCGCGGAGGCGGTGGGCCCCCGCGCCGAGCTCGACCCGGCCGTCCAGGCGGGCGTGGAGCGCGTCCGGGTCATCACCTACAGGTTGCCGAAGGGCTGGATCTCCTTCCCGCGCGAGAGCGAGCTCCATAAGAACCTCTCGCGACGCTTGTACGAAGAGGTCTTCGGTCGGGGCAACCTCGAGGCCGCCGACGAGATCATGGCCGAGGACGTCATCAGCCACGGGCCTGGTAACCCGCCGTCCAAGGGTCGCGATCAGATCAAGAGGCAGGCGACTCTTCTGCGGACCGCGATTCCCGACCTCGAGGTGACGCTTCACGACCAGGTCGCGGAAGGCGATCGCGTGTTGAGCCGATGGAGCGGCAGCGGCACCCACACCGGAGAGGCGACGTTTCCCACCGGCACTTTGGCGCCGACAGGAAATCCCGTCTCGTTCGACGAGCTGCGCGTCGACCGACACGCGAACGGCCGCATCGCCGAGTCGTGGTTCATCCCCGACCGGATGACGTTGTGGGGTCAGCTGGGCCTGCTGCGCTGAGGAGGGCGCCGCCCTCCAGGAGGCAGTCGCGCAGCTTCGCCGCGTCGATCGCTCGCGGCAAGCCACCCGCGGCTGCCGCCATCGCCGCGGCCGTGCCCGCCGCCTGGCCCATCGCCATGCACGTGGCCATCGACCGCGCCGACGCGTGCGCGTCGTGGGTGGCGGAAAAGCACCGTCCCGCGACGAGCATCCCTTCGACGCCCTTCGGCAGCAGGCACCGGTACGGGATCCCGTAGACGCCGCCCTGCGGCACGTACGTCCACCTCGTGTCCGGGCCCACGGCGTGGTCTTCGATCGGCGCCCCGCACAGCGCGATCTCATCCTCGAAACGCCGCGCGTCGAGGACGTCGTCCCGCGTGAGGCGGTAGTCGCCGATCACGCGGCGGCTCTCGCGCACGCCGATCGCAGGGCTCGTCGCGACCAGGACGGAGCTCTCGAAGCCGGGCACCCTGTCGCGGAGGAAGCGGTGATACTCGCGCACCTGGCGCCGTCCCTCGATCTCGGCGTGCGTGAGCTGCTCGGGGTCGGTCGCGTCGACGTTCGGGATGCGAGTCATGTGGACGGTGATGACACCCGGATGAGGCGTGCGGTGCCACGACCCTTCGAGCCGGGGCAGCCGGTACTCGCCTGACTCCGCGGCGGCGCGCATCATCGCCCACAGTCCGGTCTTGGGCAGCGCGGCCGCCTTGTCGACGTCGACGTTGGCGACGCGGAAGATCGTCGAGAGCGACTGAAGGTTCGGAGTCGACCTCGCGTCCTCGTACGCCACGCCCGCCATCGCGCACAGGTCGGCATCGCCGGACGCGTCGACGATCACCGCCGCCTCGATGGTCGACTCGCCTCCTTTGTTCCAGACGCGGACGCCCGTCACCCGGCCGTCCGTCTGTTGGACGCCTGTCGCCCACGTGTGCAGGAGCACCTCGACCCCCGCGTCCTCGGCGAGCCTCTCCCACAGCACCTTGAGGACCTCGGGGTCGTAGGTCACACCCGTGCCCGCGCCGTACGTGTTGGGACGTTCGAACGCCATCCCCTGCTCAGTGAGCCGCCGCGCGACCTCCCAACCGATCCCGCCGACCACGCGCCGCGGGTGCTCGCCTGGCGTGTAGAACGCGTAGAACGTGTCCAGCACCGCCGTCGAGGTCCCGCCCAGGAAGGGCATGCGGTCGATCAGCATCGTCCGCGCGCCCAGGCGTGCGGCGCTGATCGCGGCCGAGCTGCCGGCCGAACCCGAGCCCACGACAATCACGTCAAAACGGTCGTCAAAGCGCTTGCTCATGTCTTCGCGAGGGCGAACGCCCGCGCGGGGTTATCGACCAGGATGCCGCGCACCGCGTCGTCCCCGATGCGCCGGCGCAGCCGAGGCACAAACCTGTTCATCAGGTAGCCGAGACCTGGCCCGCCGCCGAAAGCGCGGAAGTAGTCGCGCTGCCCGAGGTCGAGACCGAGCATCACCCGATCCTGGCGGCCGCCGGCGATCAGGTCGAGCAGCTGGCTGTCGGGCCGGTACTTGATACGACCTACGGTGTCGTACTCGAGCCACACGCCGCGGTCCGCGATCTCGCGGTGCAGCTCGAGGTCCGGGTTGCGGTCGAGGTGGGCGAGGATGATGCGGTCGGGCGCGACGCCCTCTCGCGTCAGCAGGTCGACGATCTCGTGTCCCATGGTGCCGATCTCTGTGTGGACGAGGACCGGGGCGCCGGTCTCCTTGCTTGCCGCAGCGGCCGCGATCAGCCGCCGGCCTTCGGACGGCATGATGCGCTGGTACGACGCTCCGGCCTTGATCACACCGGCGCGCGCGGCCTCCCCGTCCATGCCGTGCTGGAGGTCGGCGATCATCCGCTCGGTCAGCTGCTCCTCCGTCGCGGTGTGCACCCAGTGACCCGGCGGGTAGTGCGCGTCGCGGTGGTAGCCGGTCGCGGCGACGATGTGGACGCCGGTACGCTCGGACACCGCACGCATGCCGGCGGGGTTGCGTCCCAGGCCGATCGGCGTGACCTCGACGATCGCCTCCAGGTCCGAGCCGGCCACCTCCTCGACCGCCCCCTCCACGTCGTCGAAGTCCTGGCCCGGCAGGGCGGGGCTGCGCAGGAAGAGATGATCGTGCGCGTCCGTGACACCGAGCTCGGCCGCCGGAATCGGACCGAGCACGGTCATGACGTCAGGCATTGGCGGCACTATAGGCGGCGTGTCGCTCCACCTCGGCCTGGACCTCGGGGGGACAAACCTGAAGTGGGCGGTGGTCGAGCGCGGAACCGAGGCGCGCCTTCTCAAGACGGGGAGCGTGCACACCGATACGAGCGACGGCGAAAAGAGCGTCCTGCGGCAGATGATCGGCGCGGCGACCGGTGTCGCCGGCGAGTTCAAGGGCATCGCCTCGATCGGCGTCGGCATGCCGGGCGTGCTCGATCCGGCGGCGGGTGTCACGAGGTTCCTTCCCAACGTTCCAGGTCGCTGGGACGGCCTTCCGGTCACCGCGGAGGTGGCCCGCGCGGCGAAGATTCCGACCCGGCTCATCAACGACGCGCGTGCGTTCGCGCTGGCTGAGCACAGTCTGGGCGCGGGCCGCGGCGCCACCTCGATGCTTGGCGTCACGCTCGGCACCGGGGTCGGCGGCGGGTTGGTTCTCGACGGCCGGCTCTACCTCGGCTACGAAGGCACCGCCGGAGAGTTCGGCCATCAGACGATCCTGCCGGACGGCCCGCTGTGCAACTGCGGCAATCGCGGCTGCCTGGAGGCGCTGGCGAAAGCGGAAGCCATCGCCGCGGCGTCCGGCCGCCCGTCCGTCGAGGATGCGGTGGCGGCGGCGCGGGCCGGAGACCCGCGCGCACAGCGAGGAATCGAGGGCGCAGGACGGTACCTCGGCATCGGCGTGAGCAACGTGGTCGTGCTTCTCAGCGTCGACCGGGTCGTCATCGGCGGCGGGATCACCGCGGCTGGAGACCTGCTTCTCGACCCGATCCGCCAGGAGGTGAAGACCCGCGTCCACGTGACCGACGTCAGTCGAATCCAGGTCGTGTGCGGCGAGCTTGGAGTCTGGGCCGGCGCGATCGGGGCGGCGCTGCATGGGTCGGCCACACCGATCTAGGCCCTGCTTGCATTTGGTCTAGATAGCTATACATTTACCCCGATGGCCGTGGTCGGCGCTCCCCGCGAAGACACGTTCACGCCTCGATACCGGAAGATCGAGCAGTCCATCCGGCAGCGCCTTGCCAAGCTGACGCCAGGCGCCGAGCTCCCCTCCGACGCGGAGCTGTGCAGGGAGTTTGGCGTGAGCCGGATGACGGCCCGCCACGCGATGAACAGGCTCATCCAGGAAGGCCTCGTCTACCGGAGCCCGGGCCGCGGGACGTTCGTCGGCGAGGCGCCGACGCACCGGCGCGCGAACAGCCTGCTCAGCTTCTCGAACGAGATGCACCGCCAGGGCCGCACGCCGAGCTCACGGGTCCTCGGCCGGGCGCTTCGCCTGCCGACACGCGAAGAGGCGGTCCGGCTGCAGCTGAAGGATGGCGAGAAGCTGGTCTGGCTGCGGAGGATCCGGCTCGCGGACGGGCACCCGATCGCGGTCGAGTCGGTGCGCCTCAACCGGCGGGCGTCCGGCGCCGTGCTGGCGGCGGACCTCGAGCGCGAATCCCTGCACGCGGTCCTGGTCCGCGCGGGATGTCTCCCCACGCGGGGCCGGGCGACCATCGCGTCCGAGCCCGCGACGGCCGACGACGCGCGCTGGCTGAAGATGCGCAAGGGCGACCCGATGCTGGTGGAGCGCCGGATCATCCTCGACCAGGAAGGCGATCCGCTCGAGTTCACCGAGTCGCGCTATCCGGCCGACCGCTACGCGCTCGACGTCGACTTCGTCGTCGAGGGCCAGGGAGGGAGGCCATGAAGCCGGTCACCGAGATCGGCGCGGCTGTCGTCGGCACCGGCTTCATCGGGGTCGTGCACGTCGAGGCGCTGCGCCGCCTGGGCGTGCAGGTCCACGGCGTTGTCGGGTCGAGCCGGGAGCGCGCCGGCGCACGATCAAAGGAGGCCGGCCTGCCGCCCGCCTACGCGAGTTTCCAGGCGATGCTGGACGACCAGCGCGTCGAGGTGGTTCACATCACCTCGCCGAACCACCTGCACCACGAGCAGGCGAAGGCGGCGCTGGAGGCGGGCAAGCACGTCGTCTGCGAAAAGCCCCTCGCCATGACGTCGCGCCAATCCGCGGAGCTCGTGCATCTGGCTGAAGCGAGCGGACGCGTCAACGCGGTCAACTTCAACATCCGCTTCTATCCCGTCCTCCAGCACCTGCGCGGCCTGGTCGAAGAGAACGGCCTCGGCGCGGTCCGCCTCGTCTCGGGTCACTACCTACAGGACTGGCTTCTCCTCGACACCGACTGGAACTGGCGCCTGGAACCGGAGCTCGGCGGCGAGCTCCGCGCGGTGGCCGACATCGGCTCGCACTGGATGGACCTGACCAGCTTCCTGACGGGCAAGCGCATCACCGCGGTGATGGCCGACCTGGCGACGTTCATCAAGACCCGGCGCCAGCCGGTGGGTCCCCTCCAGACCTTCGCCACCGACCGCAGCGCCGAGACTGTCGACCGCGAGATTCACACCGAGGACTGCGCGACGATCCTGCTCCGCTACGAGGGCGAGACCCGCGGGTCGGTAACGGTTTCGCAAATCAGCCCCGGCCGCAAGAACTCGCTGGTGTTCGAGATCGACGGCGCTCAATCCTCCGCGGGGTGGAACTCCGAACGGCCCGACGAGCTGTGGATCGGCCATCGCGGCCGCCCCAACGAGGTCATCCTGCGCGACCCCGCGATCATGAACGCTGCCGGCCGGAGAGCCGCTTACCTGCCCGGCGGCCACGCGGAGGGTTTCGCGGACACCTTCAAAGCGCTGTACGCCGCGGTTTACGGCGCGGTCGCCGCGGGCATGCCCGGCGGCGGCTACCCGACGTTCGCCGACGGTCACGACGAGATGCTCGTCTGCGAGGCGGTCGCGCGCAGCGCCCGCGAGAGCAGGTGGGCGGAGGTCGAGCGCGGCGCCGTCGTGAGGAGTGGGGCGCGGTGAAGCTCGGCTTTCTCACCGCCGCGTTTCCGACGCTGACCCTCGAGGAGGTCGCGCGTTGGGCGCGCGAGAGCGGGTTTGAGGCACTGGAGATCGCGTGCTGGCCGTCGAGCGGCAGCGAGCAAAGGCGCTACGCCGGCGTATCCCATATCGACGTCGAAAACCTCGACGCCAGGCGCGTGCACGACATCCTTCGCAGCCACAACCTCGAGATCTCCTCGCTGGCCTATTACCCGAACAACCTCGACCCCGACACAGCGACGCGCGAGGCGGCCAACGCGCACCTGCGCCGGGTCATCGAGGCGGCGGAGAAGCTCGAGGTCGAGGTCGTGGGCACGTTCGTCGGCCGCGACCAGCACCGCTCGATCGAGGAGAGCCTCGAGGACTTCAAGAAGGTCTGGCCTCCGATCGTGAGCCACGCGCGCGAGCACAACGTGAAGGTCGCGATCGAGAACTGCCCGATGATCTTCTCGCTCGACGAGTGGCCGGGTGGCAAAAACCTCGCGTACTCGCCGGCCGTCTGGCGGCGGATGTTCGAGATCATCCCCGACCAGAACTTCGGCCTGAACCTCGACCCTTCGCACCTGGTCTGGCAGTTCATCGACTACACGCACGTGGTCCGCGATTTCGCGTCGCGCATCTTCCACGTCCACGCCAAAGACCTGGAGATCGACCGCGACGGCCTCTACGAGAACGGCGTGATGTCGCTGGGCATGGGGTGGCAGGTGCCGCGCCTGCCCGGCCTCGGCGAGATTCACTGGGACCGTTTCGTCAGCGCCCTGTACGCGATCGGGTACGACTGGGTCGTCTCGATCGAGCACGAGGACCGCAAGTTCGAGGGCGACCTGGACCTCGTCAAGCGCGGATTCCTGCTCGCCCGCAACACGCTGCGGCCGCTGATTGTTTGAGGAGGAGTTGATGTCTTCGTTTTTCGACGGGCTCGGCTACCGCGACGTAGCCAAGGCGATCGACCACTCCCTGCTCAAGCCGGAGCTGGACGATGCCTTCGTCGAGGCCGGGTGCAAGCTCGCCGCCGATTACGACGTCGCGTCCGTGTGCGTGCGGCCGCGCGACGTGGAGCGCGCGCGCGACCTCCTCGCCGGGACCACCGTCGCCGTCGGCACGGTCGTCGGATTTCCGCACGGAAGCTCGCGCACGGAGACGAAGGTCTTCGAGGCGCGCCTGGCGCTTCAGAACGGCGCCCGCGAGCTGGACATGGTGATCGACATCTCCGGACTGATCTCGGGAGACGACCGAGGCGTGCGAGAGCAGATCGCCGAGGTGGTCGCGGTGGCGCACGCGGAGGGCGCCCTGGTCAAGGTCATCCTCGAGAACGCCTACCTCACCGACGAGCAGAAGGTGCGGGGATGCGAGCTCGTGGAGGCGGCCGGCGCCGACTTCGTCAAGACGTCGACGGGGTTTGCTCCGAGCGGCGCGACGATCGAGGACCTGAAGCTGATGCGCCGGTCCGTGTCGCCGCGGGTGCAGGTGAAGGCCGCGCATGGGATCCGGACGCTCGACGCGCTCGTCGAGGTGCTGGAGATCGGGGTCACCCGGGTGGGCGCGACGCAGACCGCGGCGATGCTGGACGAGTTCAAAGCAAGAAAGGCCGCGGCGGCCGGGGTCCACCCATGAGCCGCACGGTGCGCATCGGCATGCTCGGTTCTGGGTTCGTCGCCGACTTCTACATGGACGGCCTGCGCGACGTCCCCAACACCGAGGTGGTCGCCAACTACTCCCGCTCCGAGGAGCGGGCGACCGAGTTCGGGCGCCGCCACGGCGTGGCCCGGCAGTACACGACCGTGGAGGACCTCTGCGCCGACGCCGAGGTCGAGCTCGTCGTCATCGGCCTGCCCAACCACCTCCATCTTCCGGCGGTGCGCGTCGCGGCCGCCGCACACAAGGCGATCGTCTGCACCAAGCCGCTCGCCCGCAACTCGCACGAGGCGGCGGAGATGGTAAACGTCGTCAAGGCGGCTGGCGTGATGCACGGATACGCGGAGACCGAGGTGTTCTCGCCCGACGTGATGCGGGCGCGGAAGATCATCGAGAGCGGAGCCATTGGCAAAGTGTTGACGGTCCGCGCGCGCGAGGCGCATTCAGGTCCCCACGCGCAGCACTTCTGGGACGCGGCGACCGCCGGCGGCGGCGCCCTACTGGACATGGGCTGCCACACGATCGAGGCGGCCCGCTACTTCTTCGGCAAGGAGAACCAGATCAAGGACGTGTTCGCGTGGGGCGCGACCATGGTGCACACCGACCGCACCACCGGCGAGGACAACGCCGTGCTCCTGCTCCGCATCGAGGACGGGCGCACCTCTCTGACCGAGGCGTCGTGGACCGCCAAGGGCGGCATGGAGCTGCGCAATGAGGTCTACGGCACCAAGGGCAGGATCGTCACCGACACCAGCTCGACTCGGATCCGCGCCTTCATCGAGGAGTCCGCCGGCTACCTGATGGAGAAGGCGGACGCGGAGACCGGCTGGGTCTTCCCGATCCCCGACGAGGCGCGCGTGTACGGCTACCAGGAAGAGATGCGCCATTTCGTCGAGTGCTTCGTTGCGGGCGAGCAGCCGCGCGAGGACTTCGTCGACGGCTACATCGTGAACTGCGTCATCGACGCCGCCTACAGGTCGATGAAGAGCGGACACTGGGAGCCGGTTCACGTCGACGCGAAGGTCACCGAGGCATGACGAGCGCCAGGCGCTGGATGGAGGCCGGGATCGCGCTCATGGAGCGGATCCTCGAAACGCAGTCGGAGGCCATCGAGCGGGCCAGCCGCGTCTGCGCGAAGGCCATCGGCGCGGGCGGCTTCGTCCACCTCTTCGGGACCGGCCACTCGCGGATCCCCGTGGAGGAGATGTTTCCTCGCTACGGCTCGTACCCGGGCTTTCACCCGATCGTCGAGCTCTCGATGACCTTTCACACCCAGGTCGTGGGCGCGAACGGCCAACGCCAGGCCATGTTCATCGAGCGCACGCCGGGCCTCGCCGAGGTCATCCTCTCCAACTTTCGGTTCGCGCCCGACGACGCGATGCTCATCTTCTCGGCGAGCGGCCTCGGCGCGGTCGTCGTGGAGATGGCGCGCGGAGCCCGGTCGAGAGGCCTGCCGGTGATCGCCGTGACCTCGGTCGCGCAATCGAAGGCGGGCGAGGTCGAGCCGGCCGTGGGCGCCAGGCTGCTGGACGAGGCGGACATCGTGATCGACCTGTGCACCCCCGCGGGAGACGCGCTGGTCCACCTCGACGGGCGGCCCGAAACGCCGGTCGGGCCGAGCTCGACCATCGCGGCGGTCGCGATCGCCGACGCGATAAAGGTCCGCACCGCGGAGCTGCTCCTCGCCGAGGGCAAGCTGCCGCCCGTGATCACGAGCGCCGCCGAGGTGGGGCGCGAGAGATCGGAAGCGCTCTTCGAAGCGGCATACCGGGAGCACGCGCGGCGGGCCGCGCGCAGCCTCGCTATTTGACAGGAGGTGACGACTGGAAGCATCTGAGGAGGCGACGAGGGTGGAAACCGGAGGCCCAAGGGCCATTCACACAGGAGGTGCGTGTCCATGAGATTTGGTAAGCGGCCACTCCTGGCCGGGCGATTGGTGGCGGCCTTGCTGCTCACCGTGTCCGCCCTGGCCGCGTGTGGCGGTGGATCTAGCGGTGGTGGGGGCACGACCAAGTACGTGGTCGGCGTCTCCAACACGCTGCAGGGCAACGGCTGGCGTGAGGAGATGATCTGCTCGATCAAGGCGCAGGCCAAGGTCTCGGGCGTGGTCTCCAAGGTGATCATCGCCAACCGCAACACAGACGCGGCGGGTCAGATCGCGGACATCCGCAACCTGATCTCGTCCGGCGCGAACGTCATCGTCATCAACCCGTCCGACCGCGACGCGCTCAACCCGGTCATCAAGCAGGCGACCGACAAGGGCATCATCGTGGTGGCGGTCGACCAGGCCGTCTCGGAGCCCACTGCGTACGTGGTCAGCAACGACCAGGTGGCGTACGGCAACCTGGGCGCGACCTGGCTCGCGAAGCAGCTCAACGGCAGCGGCAACATCATCGAGATGCGCGGCATCAACGGCGTCCCTGCTGACACCGACCGGCACCAGGGCCTGATGGCCGCACTCGCCGCCTACCCCAACATCCACGTCATCAAGCAGACGTTCACCAACTGGTCCCTCGACCCGGCCGCCCAGCAGATGAAGGACATCTTCAGCTCTGGCATCCACTACGACGGCATCTGGACCTCGGGCATCGACTCCACGGTCGTCGACCAGTTCCAGTCCGCCAACAAGCCGTTCGTGCCCATCGTGGGCGCCGACAACAACAAGTTCGTGCAGGAGCTGGCGACCCTCAAGGGCAAAGGCCTGGTGGGCGCCGCCGTGACCAACCCGCCGCCGATCGGCGGCGCGGGTCTTGCGGTCGGTCTCGCCGTCCTGATGAAGACCCACTCCTACGACCACGTGATTCACCTCACGCCGCAGGTCTGGGACAACACGACGTCCGACGGCGTCTCCAAGCTCCAGTCGACCTACGACTCGAGCCTCGACCCGTACTACAGCGTCGCGTTCGACGTGAAGCCGTACACGACCTACACCAAGCAGGACCTGATCGCCTGCCAGGGTCCCAGCTAATCTGCGTTCTTGCGGGCGAGGGCTTCGTGCCCTCGCCCACTTCTCCTGAATGGCTGCAGCACCCAGCGCCACCCCGCTAGCCGAATCCGCGCCGCTGCTCGAAGCGGGCGGGCTCGTCAAGCGCTTCGGTCCGGTGGTCGCGCTGCGTTCGGCCGACCTCCGCGTTCGCGGCGGCGAGATCCACGCGCTGATGGGCGCCAACGGCGCGGGCAAGAGCACCCTGGTGAAGATCCTCACGGGCGCGCTGGGCGCGGACGGCGGGACGATCAAGCTTGGCGGCCGCCCCCGCTCCTTCCGCTCGACCGGCGAAGCCCGCAAGGCGGGGCTGATCTGCGTCTACCAGGACCCGTCACTGCTCCCGGACCTCACCGTCCTGCAGAACCTCAAGCTCACCGCCACGCCGGTGGCCAGCTTCCTGCGTCACCTGGACGAGCTCGGCCTGGGCGGTTTCGACCTCCAGGCGCTGCCGCGCGAGCTGGCGCGGCCGACGCTCAGCCTGCTCGAGCTCGCGCGGGCGCTCGCGATCGAGCCGCGGCTGCTCCTGCTCGATGAGATCACGGCCTCGCTGCCGGCGGACCTGACCGTCCGCGTTTTCAACGCCGCCCGACAGCTGCGGTCCGAGGGACGGTCCGTGATCTTCATCTCCCATCGCCTCGCGGAGGTGAGCGCGCTGTGCGACCGGGCGACCGTCCTGCGCGATGGCCGGACGGTCGGCGTCGTCGAGCCGGCACAGGGCGGTGAAGAACGCATCGTCAAGCTGATGCTCGGACCGGTGGCCGAGGAGGTCGCGGCCAAGTCCGCTGAACCTGCGACTCGGGCTGTCGGCGACGTCGCGGTCGACGTGCGCGAGCTCAAGGCCGGGATCTTGAACGGGGTCAGCTTCTCGCTCCACTTCGGCGAGGTGCTCGGCGTCGCCGCCCTGGAGGGTCAGGGTCAAGAGGAGCTGTTCGACTGCCTCGCCGGCGTGCGGCGTCCGGAATCCGGACAGATCGTCGTCGGCGGCAGGGCGCGCAGCTTCCGCCACCCCGCCGACGCAATTCGCGCCGGCCTGGTCCTCATCCCGGCGGACAGGCTCCAGTCGCTTCTCCGCCAGCGCTCGGTGCGCGAGAACATCGCGCTTCCGCTGTTCAACCGACTCTCGAGGTGGGGCCCGATCAACCCGCGCGGCGAGAGGCGGCGCGTGGAGGGCGCGGTCAAGCGATTGCAGATCGACACCCGTGTCCAGTCCGAGGTCCGCCGGCTTTCCGGCGGCAATCAGCAGAAGGTCGGCATCGCGCGCTGGCTGGTCGGCGGATTCCGGACGCTGCTGTGCTTCGACCCGACTCGCGGCATCGACATCGGCACCAAGCGCCAGATCTACGGGCTCGTCAAGGAGGTCGCGGCCAACGGCTCGGCCGTCCTCCTGTTCACCTCCGAGCTCCCGGAGATCCAGCTCGCTTGCAACCGCGTCATCGTGCTCTTCGGCGGCAAGCTCGTCGACGAGATGCCAGCCGCGGAGGCGACCGAGCAGGCGCTCTTGCGCGCGGCGCACGGCCTGCACTCCGAGGAGGAGGCGTTGCAGCAGGCGGAGGAGGGCGCGTAGTGGCGGCGACCGTGGCCGCTACGGCGCCGCGAAGACCGGCCGTCAGCGTCCGCCGCACGCTTCGGCGCTACGGCTGGACGATCGCCGTCTACGTCCTGTTCGCGCTCCTGATGGTGGCCACCGTCGTCGTCAAGCCGGACTACGGCACCTTCGAATGGAACACGCTGACGCTCGCGGCCTTGCCGCTGGCGTTCGCAGCCGTCGCCCAGACGGTCGTGGTGCTGAGCGGCGGCATCGACCTGTCTGTCGGGCCGCTGATGGCGCTGGCCAACGTGATCGCCCTGCGGGCGATGGTCGGCCACGACCTCGGCTACTCGATCGCGGCTTCGGTCGCCGTCCTGCTCGCGGTCACACTCGCGGGAGCGATCAACGGCCTGATCATCGTCGTCACCCGGGTACCCGACATCGTCGTCACCCTCGCCACGTCCTTCATCTGGGCGGGGGTGGCGCTGCTGGTGCTGGCGAAGCCGACGCCCGGCGTCCCGTTCGACTATCAGAACCTGGCCCAGGGGTCGGCCCTGTCGCCGTGGATCCCAAATGCGCTCCTGCTCCTGCTGGTCATCCCGCTGGTCTGGGTGCCACTGCGGCGAAGCCGCGCGGGCCTTTCCATCTACGCCGTCGGGAGCGACCGCAACGCGGCCTTCCGCTCCGGCGTGAACCTCGGCTGGAGCCGGATCCTGGCCTACGCGGTGTGCGGCTTCTTCGCCGCGTGCGGCGGCCTGGCGCTGTCGATGACCACCGGGATCGGCTCACCGTTGGCGGGAACCCTGTACACGCTGAGCGCCGTCTCGGCGATCGTCCTCGGGGGGGTCAGCCTGGCCGGCGGGCGGGGCGGGATGCTCGGTCCCATTGCCGCCGCTTACATCCTCTCGCTCATTCCCGCCGTCCTGATCTACCTCGGCATCGACCCCAACTACGGCCAGATGATCCAGGGCCTGTTGATCGTGATCGTGGTCATGATCGGCGGCCTTGGCGCCGTCCTGAGGCGATCGTGAGCGCCCGCCTGACAACCTCGCTCCGGATCGTCCAGCGGAACTCGATCCTCGTCCTGATCGCGCTGCTCGTGGCGCTGGCCGGCTTGATCGAGGCCATCCGGCCCGGCGCGGTGAACGCGAGCTGGGTCTCCAACATCCTCGAGTTCGCCGCGCCCCTGGGCATCCTGGCGGCGGGCCAGACGCTAGTCGTCATCACGGGCGGCATCGACCTCTCCGTCGCCAACGTCGCGACCGCGGCCGCGTACATCATGGCGAGCCAGTCGCCCTTCGGCGTCACGCGGGCGATCGTGCTCGGCCTGCTCGTCGGCGTGCTGGTCGGTGTGATCAACGGCCTGGGCGTCGCGATCTTCAAGGTCCAGCCGCTGATCATGACCCTGGCCATGGGCCTGGTCGCGACCGGGAGCCTGAACGTGTACGAGCAGGCGGTCGCGCGCGGCGTGCCCAGCGTGCCGGCGGTCGTCCACACGCTCGGGTCGGGCACCGTGCTCGGCTACGTCCCGGTCAGCCTCTTCCTGTGGGGCGCGATCGCCGCCATCCTGATCGCGGGCCTGCGCGGCAGCGGCTTCGGCCGCCTCCTCTACGCGCTGGGCGACAACCTCGAGGCCACCCGTCTGGCGGGCGTGCACGCGTGGCAGGTCCTGCTCACGAACTACGCGCTGTGCGGGCTGCTGAGCGCGGTCGCGGGACTGGTGCTGGCGGGGACCGTCAACGCCGCCGACCTCGGCCTGGCCACGATCCTGCTTCTGCCGTCGGTGGCGGCGGTCGTGATCGGGGGCACGTCGATCTTCGGTGGGAGCGGCAGCTACTCGGGAACGATCGTCGGAGCGCTAATCCTCACGGTGCTCAACAGCGTGCTGACCCTGCTCGACGTGCCGGACCCGGTGAAGCAGATCCTGTACGGCGGAATCATCATCTTGCTGGCCGCCGCCTACACGCGCGTGCTGGGTCGCGACTGACCCTGCGCGAGTTCACCTTCATCGGCGTCAGCACCGGGCAGTCGGCGGCGACACGGCTGTTTCCGGAGTGGTCGCGGGCTCTGGGGCTGGGCGACGTGCGCCTGGTGGGCTGTGACCTGCCGCTGCACGCGCCGCGCGACGAGTACCGCGCCGTGGTCGAGCGCATCAAGCGCGACGACCGCGCCGTGGGTGCGCTGATCACCACGCACAAGATCGACCTGTTCGAGGCGTGCCGCGACATGTTCGACGCGGTGGACGAGTACGCCGAGCTCTGCGAGGAGGCCTCGTGCCTGGGCCGGCGCGCGGCCGCGCTGCACGCGTTCGCGACCGACCCGATCTCGTCGGCGCGGGCGCTCGACGAGTTCTACCGGGCGGAGGACGGAGCCGAGGTGCTGTGCCTGGGGGGAGGCGGTTCGGCGACGGCGATCACCGTGCGGCTGGTGCAGGGTCGCTTCGCCGGTCGCATCACTGTGGTCGACAAGAGCCCCGAACGGCTGGCAAGGATCCGCGCCGTGCATCAGAGGCTCGATCCAGCGTCCGACATCCGGTTCGTCCTGTCCGTCGGTGCCGGCGACAACGACCGCCTGGTCACCGGGCTGACGCCCGGATCGCTGGTCATCAACGCCACGGGGATGGGCAAGGACCTGCCGGGCTCGCCGATCACCGACGTCGCGGTCTTTCCCGAAGGCGGATACGCGTGGGACTTGAACTACCGCGGGGACCTGGAGTTCGTGCGCCAGGCGCGGGCCCAGGCGGTGCACGTCGAGGACGGCTGGCGCTACTTCATCCACGGTTGGGCGGTGGTCATCGGGCGGGCGTTCGACATTGAGATCGACGCCGAGAAGACCGCCCGGATGGCGGCCATCGCCGAAACCGCGCGCTAGGACCGGGGGATATTACGCAGCGTCGCGGACCGGGCCAGCTCGTGCCTCCCACTTCGTGGCGTCGACACCCCTGATCAACCACCACGCGGCGAGGATCAATATGGCCAGCACCATCGGCGCCTGGAGGACGGCCGGCGAATACGCCGGCACGAGCACGACCGTGAACGTCCGGGCCACGAAGCACAGGCCGCCCAACACCCACAGCGCGCCGATGACGCGAGGCACGTACGTCGACCGGTACATCAGATAGCCCAGGAACATCGAGCCGGCGCCGTAGAAGGCGAGCGACATCGCCCCGCCAACCCCATAGACGTTGAAGGCCAGGAGCACGAGGGCGTCTCGCTGGGCGGCGGTAAAGCTGCTCAGGTAGGCGTCGTTCCCGACCAGGAGCGACGGCACGAAGTAGAAGAGCTCGGCAAAAGCAAACGTGGCCGTGGCCAGGATCCGGAACACGACCCCGAACAGCGCGAGCGTCCGATCGACGGGCCGGAGCAGCACGTAGAGGATCACGGTCAACGCCGCGTCGCACATGCCTTCCACGAGGTAGCCGGCGAAACCGGCGCGGAAGAGGGCGTCCGATGCGATGACGTTGTGGGCCGTGGCCGCGGCGTCGCCCGAAACGATGAGCTGCGACGGGGCGATGCCCTCGCCGAACCCGCCGGCGACGATCGAAACGAGGAACAGCACCCCGGCGACGCGCGCGTAAGTGGCTGGGGCGCTCATCGCGATGCGACGCTGATCGCGATCTTGGCCCGCGCGTGCCCTTCGTTCAGATAGCTGAGCGCCGCGCCGACCTCGCGAAGCTCGTACCGGCGGTCGATCACCGGCGTGACCTTCCCGGATGCGATCAGCTCGCCCAGGAACCCCAGGTCGTCCTTGTTCAGCTTGCAGATGAACAGGACGACGACCTTCTGGCTGCGACCAATCGAGGCGATCCGCGTGCCGAGGAAGTGCCCGATCGCCCGCCATCCTCCGCCGCGCCCGTGCTGCACGCCCGCGGCGCCGACGCCCACGAACGTGCCCCGCGGCGCCATCACGCGCCGGCACTCCCGCAGCGAGTGGCTGCCCGCGACGTCGACGATCAGGTCGTAGCGCTCGTCAGCGCGGGTGAAGTCCTCCCTCGTGTAGTCGACGATCGTCCGCCCGCCGAGCGCGCGCACCACGTCCACGTTGCGGGTGCTGCACACCGCGCTGACCTGTGCTCCCAGCGCGCAGGCGATCTGCACGGCAAACGTCCCCACTCCACCAGACGCTCCGTTGATCAGCACGCTCTGCCCGGCCTCGAGCCCGCCGTGCGTGCGCAGCGCCTGCAAGGCGGTCGTCGCGGCCACCGCCACCGTCCCCGCCTGCTCGGACGTCACGCCGGCGGGCTTGTGCGCGATCGCGCCTTTCTCAGGGACGCACATCAGCTCCGCAAACGCGCCTCGCGCTCCCCCGAACACCTCGTCCCCTGCGCGGAACTCGGTGACGTCTTTGCCGACGGCCTCGACCGTGCCTGCGAAATCCGTGCCCAGCACAAGTCCCCGCTGCTTCGAATTGGCGAGGTTGCCGAGGCGCGACGTGGGGAAGAGGTCGACCGGGTTCGCCGACGAGTCGCGGACCCGGACCAGCACGGCGCCGTCCGCGACGGCCGGGCTGGCGATCTCGCTGACCGCCAACCCGGCTACCGGTCCGGGCTTCTCGCAAACGATCGCTCTCATCTTCAGCGCAGGCTGAACGGCGGGTACTGGTCGGTGATCAGGGTGAACGCGTAGCCGTTCACGCGGTTGATCCACCGGATCACGCCGACGACGTAGTCGAACAGGCTGCGGGGGTACGTGCCGGTGAAGAGGATGGCGAACCACGCCAGGACCACGGCCCCGAGCGCACCCACGCCGAGGAAGAGCAGCACGAAGTAGTGGGGGATGGCGAGGAACCACTTGACCAACGGCAGCCACCGGTTCATCTGCCGCGCGTCCGGATACGGAAAGTCGAGATGCACCGACTGGTCCTCGTCGGTTGACGGGTAGCGGTCGTCGAGCAGCGCGAGGTACGCCGTGACGCGGTTCGAAAAGCGCATGAGGTTGAGGTTCCAGTCGAACCACCACCGCGGGTACTTCTGCCGGAACACCAGCATCAGCACCAGCGGCACGAACACGGCCGCGCCGCCGATCACGAGCTCGTTGGTCGTGCGGTGGTCGCTGTCGCCGAAGGTCTCGCCCGAAAGCATCGTCAGCACGACGATGATCGGGATCGCGACCAGGATTCGGAACGCGGTCGTCAGGCGGCTCAGCGGCCGCTCGGGAAAGTCGACGTCGAACTGGACCGGGTAGCTGCTAACCAAGTTTCTTCACTCTCCAGACTGGATTGATATGAGGCTGAGCACCTCGTGGCCGCGCAGCGCCTCGAGAAAAGGCTGAAAACTGCCGTGGACGGTGCAGCGCAGGACGAGGCCCTCGACCTCGATGTCGCTCACGCCCGCGGCGCGCTCGACCTGGGTCGCCGGCGGTGCGCCGACGAAGGTCACCTCGACTCGCTGCGGCTGCGGAACCCCTTCGGCCATGCAGGTCAGCGTAGGCACCGGGCGCATGCGGGAAATCCGTGAAATTGCCGATTCTCGGGCCGGCCACCTCGAGCAACCGGCGCGGTAGTACCTTCGGTTACCGTGGCCAGGCCCTCCCGCCGTCCCGGCAGGCTTCCAGCGGAAGCGACGAGCTTCGTCGGCCGCCGCCGGGAGCTGGTCGAGGTCAGGAACAAGCTGGCGGGTGGCCGGGTGGTCAGCCTGGTCGGACCGGGCGGCGTGGGCAAGACGCGCCTGGCACTTCGCGCCGCCACCAACCTCGCGCGCGGCTTCTCCGACGGGGCATGGTGGGTCGAGCTTGGGGAGGTCCGCGAGCCCGCGCTCGTCTGCAACGCGGTGATGTCGGCCCTCGACCTTCGCGACCAGGCCGCGACCGAGCCGCTGGCGCTGCTCCTGGCCTACCTGCGGGACAAGGAGCTCTTGCTGGTGCTCGACAACTGCGAGCACCTCCTGGGCGCCGCGGCCGCGTTCGCGAACGAGGTGGTCGCGGCCGCTCCAGGCGTGCGGTTGATCGTGACCAGCCGAGAGCCGCTTTCGATCCCCGGGGAGCATGTCGTTCCGGTTCCACCGCTGGACCTGCCTCCGGCGAACGCGGCCGGGCCGCTCAACCAACTTCGCCAGAACGAGGCCGTCATGCTCTTCGTCGAGCGCGCGGAGGCGGCGTCCGGGAGCTTCGTGCTGACCGCGGCCAACCGCGGCGCGGTCGCCGACCTCTGCCGCAGGCTGGACGGGCTGCCGCTCGCGCTCGAGCTGGCCGCGGTGAGGACCCGCGTCCTTTCGGTGGAGCAGATCGTCGAGCGCCTGGCCGACCGGTTCGGGCTGCTGACCGGCGGAGGCCGCGCCGCGCTCCCGCGCCACCAGACGCTCGAGACCGCGATCGACTGGAGCCACGACCTGCTCGCCGACGCCGAACGGGCCCTGTTCCGGCGGCTGTGCGTGTTCGCCGGCCGGTTCACCCTCGAGGACGTCGAAGCCGTGTGCGCCGCCGGCCAGGCGCTCGAGCCGATGTCGTCGCTCGTCGACAAGTCATTGGTGATCAAAGAGGACGCGCGGGGTGTCGCCTGCTACCGACTCCACGAGACCATGCGCGAGTACGCGCGCGCCAAGCTCGTGGACGCGGGCGAGACCGAGATGATCGGCGAGCGCTGCACCGACTACTACGTCACCAGGTGCCAGTCGACCGCGCTCGAGGCTCGCTTCCGACTCCTTGATTGGCTGCCCTGGATGGACCTGGAGATCGACAACATCCGCGCCATCCTCGGCCACTGCCTCGCCAGGGGCGACTCGGTCCGCGGCATCGATCTCGTCACCGCGCTCTCGTGGTTCTGGATTACTCGTGCGACCACCGAGGGCGTTCGCTGGCTGGACGAGCTGCTGGCGTCAGGACCGGGCAACCCCGAGACGCTGGCATGGAGCTACTTCCTCCGCGGATTCCTCGCGGTGCTGCAGGGAGACTCGGCGGCGGCCCAGCCGGTGCTCGAGCGGGCGATGGCGGTCTCGCGGGAGCAGCGCCTGCCGATCCAGCTGGCTAACGCGCTATCGATGGCGTCGATCGCCCAGGTGCTCGCCGGCGACCTGGCGTCGGCGCGGCGTTTGCTCGACGACGCCGAGACGGTGGCGTCGCAGGTCGACGACTACGCAGCGCGCATCGCGATCCTGCAAGCCCAGTGTCTCAACGCCATCTTCGAGGCGGACATCGACGCGGTGAGGATGGCCGCGACCGAGGGCGAGCGATTGAGCCGCGACGCCGGCGACCTCTACGGACGCCACATGATGCTGCTCAACCTCGGCGGCGCGGCGCTGTTCTCCGGAGACCTCGGTCGCTCCAAGGAGCTGTACGAGGAGGCGCTGCGGATCGCCTACCAGGTGGACGATCGGATCGGACAGTTCTACTTGCTCGCGGCGCTCGCCTATCTCGCCGCCACCGCGGGCGATACGCGCATCGCCGCGCAGCTGCTCGGCGCCTCGGACACGATTCGGAGCGGCGCGGGCGCAACCGTGATGGCGGTGCTTGCCCCATACGCCGAGCAGGCTGAGGACATGGCGACGAGGGCTCTCGGCCCGGCGAAGTTCCGCGTCGAGTTCGAGGCCGGCCGCGCCATGACCCGCGACGCCGCGGTCCGCCTGGCGCTCGGCGAGAGTGAAGCGCCCGCGAAAAAGGGCTCGGATCATCGCGATGCCGAGATCCTCGGCAAGCGGGAGGCCGACGTGGCGCGGCTGGTTGCCGATGGTCTCAGCAACAAGCAGATCGGGGCCCGCCTGTTCCTCTCCGAGCGCACGGTGGACAGCCACGTCCGCAGCATCCTGAACAAGCTCGGCTTCAACTCGCGCGCGCAGATCGCGGGCTGGTTCCGGGTGACAGAGACCGCCTGAGAATCAGCGCGACTGTCCGGCTCAGGTCGGACTCGGTGTCGGCGAGGCTGACGGCGAAGCTCGCGGCGACCCCGACGGCGATGCAGAAGGCGAGCCGCTCGGCGAGGGCGAGCCCGAAGGCGACGGGCCTGGAGAGTGCTGCGATGGGATGAATGCGCCGGCGGCGCCGCCGCCTGCGGTTCCGGCGGCGCGGGTGGCGTCGCCAGCGAGAGCAGCACCATCATCACCAGCACGATCGCCCCGACCGCCGCCGACATCGCGAGCCTCTCCGACCCAAGCGACGGCCAGCGACCCGTGCTCTGCGCCGAGTTGCGGTACGCGCGCCTCATCGGCGTCAGGTGGATGCCCTCCGCGGCGGCGCCGGCCCATGGTCCGTTGGCGTAAACCACGGCCTGGAAAAGCAGCAGCGAGGCGAGAACTCCTGTCGCGACCGACGGCACCCGGAGCAGCATCGCGAGCGCCGCGCCGACGCCCGCAGTGGCCAGTAGGGCTTCCATCTGGGATGACCGCAGCGCTTTGAGGATCGACGATTCGCCGTCCCTGGACTTCGGCGTACGCAGGAAGGCCGTGTGGAAGTGGATCAAGCCGCGAAGGCAGGCGAGACTCACAACCCAGCTCAGCGCAAACCACACCTGCATGCCGGCGATGGCGTCGCGCCACGTGCATCGAGTCTTGACCTTCATCGCCCACACCGCGCGCATCAGCCCGGAGGCCAGGAACGCGAGCGGTAGGACCAGCGCCACGCCGGTCAGCTGCCGGATGGGCAGCTGGTGGTGCATCGCGGTCGAGATCGCGGTCAGCAGGAGAAGGGCCGTGAAGCAGAGCATCAGCACGTCGCCGAACCACTGCACGTTCCCGATCAGGTAGTGGGCGCGCTGCGCCAGCGTCAGCTTGCCTCCGCGGCCTGGCAGCAGCAGCCGCGACCAGTGCAGCCGGAGGATCTGCACGCCGCCCAGCGCCCAGCGAAAACGCTGCTGCTTCAAGCCTTCGAAGGTGAGCGGCATGAGCCCGTGTCCGAACGCCCGCGGCTCGTACACACCGACGTGCCCATCGGCCAGCATGCGAAGGCTCGCCTCCGCGTCCTCGGTGACGACCTCGGGGTTCCAGCCGCCGATAGCCTCCAGGGCGGCGCGACGGATCACGCCCATCGTGCCCGCGAAGATGATCGCGTTCCGGTGCGCGCGCGCAGGCATGGTGATCTCGAAGAAGTACGCGTAGCTGTAGTACAGGCCGCGTAGGTACTGGTCGTCGGCCCAGTCGCGGTAGTTCTGCGGGGTCTGCACAAACGCGACGTTCGGGTCGGCGAAGTGGCCCACCACGGCGCGAAGCCAGTTGGGCTTCACCACGTAGTCGGAATCAACGACGCCGATCAGCTCGACGTCCTTCGGCAATCGCCGGGTTGCTTGGTTCAAGGCGCCGGCTTTGAAGCCAGGCCAGTTTTCCAGGTGCATGAACTGGAAACGAGGCCCGAGCTCCTTGCACAGCGCCTCGAGCGCGGTCCAGTTCTTGCGGTCGGGGGTGTTGTTGTCGACGACCTGGACGACCAGCTCGGGGTAATCGAGGGCTGCTAGGGCGTTGAGTGTCTCGGCCATCACCTCGATCGGCTCGTTGTAGGCGGGAACCTGGATCGCGACACTGGGCACGTAGGCGGGATCGGACCTGTGACCCGCCTCCTCTCGCCGGCTGAGAGTGTCGACGATCTCGAAGAGGTACGACATCGACAGCGCAAGGGCGGCAATCTCGAGGACGAGGAGCAGCGACGAGGCGACGAGATAGACAGGGTCGCTGCCAACCAGATAAGTGATCGACGCCGCGTAGAGGAGGTAGGCCGCGGAGCCGAGGGCGGCGGCGGCGAAAAGTTGCGCCCCGAGCCAGCTCCATCGCCGCATGGCAAGCCTCACCAGGACGGTGCCTGTCAGGGTCAGCAACGCAATCTCGTACGCGAACGCCCGGTCGTGGTCCCCAAGCACCGCGACCACCGTCGTCACGCCCAAAAGCAGGAGGCCGGCGGGCAGGCCGACCCAGAGGCGGGCGCGGATGATCCCCGGCACGAATGCCGAGATGGTCGTGACCACGGTGAGCGCGCCGAAGTAGAGCGCCGCATGCAGGAGCACGAAGTGACAACGCGGAGCTGCCGGCCTTGCCCCGGACGGCGACGTTGACGACCGGATCACACTTGAGAGTCGTCGTGTCGATGGTGATCGTCGGCTCGGGTATGGCCGGTGGCGGCGCGGCCCGGACTTTGCGTGAGGCAGGGTACGAAGGCCGCGTCCTGCTCATCGGAAACGAACCTGGCGTGCCCTTCGGCCGGCCGCCCCTTTCGAAGACCTACCTCCGAAGTGAGGAAGACCTGTCGGGCTGGCTGGTCGAGCCGCCGGACTGGTACGAGCACAACCACGTCGAGCTGGTCCGAGCGACCGCGACCAGGATCGACACCCAGGGGCACCGGGTCGAGCTCGACTCGGGCGGCGCGGTCGAGTACTCCAAGCTCCTGATCGCGACGGGCGGGCGAAACCGGCGATTCGAGGTGCCGGGGATCGAGCTGCCGGGCATCTTTCAGCTGCGGACGGTGGCCGATTGCGAGGCGATCAAGCAGGCCGCGCCGCCTGGGGCTCGCGCGGTCGTGGTCGGCATGGGCTTCATCGGATGCGAGGTGGCAGCCTCACTGCGCCGGCTGGGACTCATGGTGACCGCGGTGTGGCCGGGGACGGCTCCGCTCGACTCAGTGCTCGGCCCGGAGATCGGAGAAGTCATGGCCGGCATCCATGCCGACGAAGGAGTCGCGCTGATAGGCCACGAGGCGGTCGAGCGCTTCGAAGGCGCCGGCCGGGTCGAGCGTGCAGTCACCAAGGGAGGCCGCAAGATCGAATGTGACGTGGCGATCGTCGCCGTCGGCATTCAACCCAACGTCGAGGTCGCGCGTGATGCCGGCATCGCCGTCGACAACGGCGTGCTCGTCGACTCGCTGTGCCGGACCAGCGCCACCGACGTCCTCGCGGCCGGCGACGTGGCCAATCACCTGCATCCACTGTTCGGGCGGATTCGCGTCGAGCACTTCAACAACGCTGAGAAGCAGGGGGCCTTCGCGGCCAGGTCGATGCTCGGATCCAGCGCGGAATATGCGTATCTCCACACTTTCTGGTCAGACCAGTACGAAGACAAACTGGAATATGCCGGCAACGTCCGCGACTGGGATCGCTTCGTCGTCCGAGGCTCACTTAGAGAGCGGAGGTTTCTCGGCTTCTACCTGCAGGAGGGAGTGCTGCGCGCCGCCGCCGGACTGAACCGCGGCGGCGATCCTGAGCTCGACGCCGATCAGGACATGGCCAAAGCGGCGCGATTGATCGCCAGGAAGGCGCGACCAGCGCCGGAAGCTCTCGCCGATGAGGACTTTGACCTGGGGCTGCTGTGAGCCGCTAGCGCAGGGCTTCGACGTCCGCGTCGGACAGCTGGATCTTCTCCGCGGCCAGGTTCTCCCGCAGGTGTTCGAGCGAGAGCGTGCCCGGGATCGGCAGCATCGCGGGTGAGCGGTGCAGGAGCCATGCGAGCATGATCTGCCGGCGCGTCGCGCGATGCCGCCGCGCGATCTCCGACAGCTTCACGCCGCCGTCCCCGCGCAGGGGAAAGAACGGGACGAACACGATGCCTTCGGCGGCGCAGTAGTCGACGACCTCCTCCCACCTGCGCTCGGTCAGGTTGTAGGCGTTCTGCACCGCGACGATCGGCAGGACCTTACGCGCGCGCTCGATCTGCTCGATTCCGGCCTCCGAGACGCCGACGTGCTTGACCTGGCCGCTGTCCTGGAACTCCTTGATCGCGCCGAGGCTCTCTTCGATCGGCGTCTCCGGGTCGATGCGGTGCAGGTAGTAGAGGGTGATGGTGTCGGTCCGCAGGCGGCGGAGGCTTTCCCGCAGCTCTTCTCTCAGCACCTCAGGGCGGCCGCGGCCCGCGCCGCCGAACCCGCCCTTGCTCGCGACCACGACGTGCTCGGGAAACGGCGAAAGCGCGGCGCCGATCGTCTCCTCGCTCTCGCCGTGGGAGTACAGGTGGGCGGAGTCGATCATTCGCACCCCGGCGGCGACCGCGGCGCGGACGAACTCGACGTTCGCCGGCGTCCTGGTCAGCCGGTTGGTGCCGAGACCGATCCGGCCAACCTCGACGTCGCCGACCTTCATCAGGGCGCTACGGGAACCCTCGGCAGCTCCTCGATCGCGGCGTCGATCCGCGACTGCGAAAGCTCGACGTCCTCGAGCTTGCCGGCGAAGTACGCGTCGTACGCGGACATGTCGAAGTGGCCGTGTCCCGACAGCCCGAAGAGGATGACGCGCTTCTCACCCGCCTCTCGCGCCGCGGCCGCCTCCTCGACGACCGCCCGCAGCGCGTGTGCCGACTCCGGAGCGGGGAGGAAGCCCTCGGTCCGCGCGAACCGCACGGCCTCGGCGAACACTTCGTTCTGTTTGTAGGCTCGTGGCTCGACGACCTTGTGATCGACCAGCGCGCACAGCGACGGCGCGTCGCCGTGATAGCGCAGCCCGCCGGCGTGAATCCTATCGGGGATGAAGCTGTGTCCCAGCGTGAACATCTTCACGACAGGGCCCATGCCGACCGCGTCGCCGAAGTCGTACGCGTAGACGCCGCGCGTCAGCGTTGGGCACGCTGCGGGCTCGGCGGCGACGAACCGCGTGTGCGGCATCCGGCCCTTCAGCCGGTCGCCGATGAATGGATATGTGAGACCGGCGAAGTTGGAACCGCCGCCGACGCACGCGATGACCACGTCTGGATACTCGCCGGCCATCTCCATCTGCTTGCGAGCTTCGAGTCCCATAACCGTCTGGTGCAGCAGCACATGGTTGACCACGGAGCCGAGGGAGTACTTGGCGTCGTCGTGGGTCGCCGCGTCTTCGACCGCCTCCGAGATGGCGACGCCGAGGCTGCCTGGTGAGTCAGGGTCGCCGGCCAGGATGCCGCGACCGGCGTTGGTGAGGTTGCTCGGGGAGGCGTAGACCTTTGCGCCCCAGGTCTCCATCATCGCCCGGCGGTACGGCTTCTGCTCGTACGAGACCTTGACCATGTAGACGGTGACCTCGAGGCCGAACAGCGCGCCCGCGAACGCGAGCGCCGAGCCCCACTGACCGGCGCCGGTCTCAGTCGTGAGCCGCTTCACCCCTTCTTTGGCGTTGTAGTACGCCTGCGGCACCGCCGTGTTCGGTTTGTGCGAGCCCGCCGGCGAGACCCCCTCGTACTTGAAGTAGATGTGCGCCGGCGTGTCCAGCGCCTTCTCGAGCCGGTCCGCCCGGTAGAGCGGGCTCGGCCGCCAGATCCGGTAGATCTCGCGCACCTGGTCCGGGATCTCGATCCATGGCTCGGCCGAGACCTCCTGGGCGATGATCGCCTGGGGAAAGATGGGGGCCAGGTCGGCGGGTCCCATCGGCTGCAGGGTCGCCGGATGCAGGTACGGGGCGGGCGGCGCCGGCATGTCCGGCAGGATGTTGTACCAGCGCTCGGGAATGTCGTTTTCGTCGAGTTGGATCTTCTTGCTCACGTTCCAGCCTCCAGCGAATCCGGTCGGAAGGCGCCCGGCTTGAAAGCGTAGCCGCTAGGCGATTGGAACGGAAATTGAGACTCGGCTGAGACTGACCGCCGACAAGGCGGCGAGCAGAATTGCCGCGTGGCCGAAGGGATCGACCTCGAGAAGTACACCGAATGGTTCGTGTGGGCGCGCGGCAGCCTCGCCCGCGAGCTCGACGCGACTCACGCCGCCGCCGAGGCCGCCTACCGGACGGCCGGGCGGGGCGGCTCCGACGACGACGCGCATGCAGCCGCCGAGGCCGCGGGTCCCGAACCTGTCGCCCTCGACCCGGACACGATGGCGCTGGCCGAGTGGGCCGCCTGGGCGCTGTCGACCGGCCGGTTCAGCCCCGACCAGGGCCTGGTCGTCGCGAGGCACGCCCTCGCGGCCGTCGAGGCCAGCCACGACCTCGACGCGACCATCAGCGACGTGATGTCGGTGGCCCCACCGATCCGGGGCGGGACGGCTGCGACCAAGCGCTCGTCGAATCGGAGCACGGCGATCGTCGTTGGGGTCGTGGCCGGGCTGCTGGTCCTTGGTGGCGCGACCGCGGGCGTCATCAGCCTCATCAGCAGCCAGGGCAGCATGCCTCCAACGGGGAAGCCGGGGCTCAATGCGTCGATCACCGCGACCCTCTTGCCGTCAGGGTCGGCCGTCATCGCCGCGTCGGGTCTTCCTCCGACCACGACCGTCTACCTGTTCGTCGACCGGGCGATGGTGATGATGGGGCAGACAGACTCCTCCGGATCGCTGCAGGCGACGGTCCCGGTTCCCATCGGTGGGCACAGCGTTGCGGTGTGCCTGGACCAGCAGCAGCTTCAGTGTCCGGCTTCGACTTTCATCTCCCGCGACCAATGAGCACGGCCTTACTCCCCAGCCCTCTGCGCCGCCTCGCCTGGAACGGCGAGGGGTGGGTGTCGCCCGACCAGGCCGTCACTGCCCCCGAAGACGATCTGCTGCCGCAGTGGCTCGCGTGGGCGGCGACCCAGTACCTGCAGCCTCGCCAGGCGCAGGCGGCACAGGCCGCGGTCCGCCTCCTGAGGACGGGAGCAAGCTCGCAGGCGGCGACGGCGGCCGGGATGATCGCCGGTCTGCGCGGGAACTGGGAGCACGTCCGCCAGCTGACGGCGGAGGAGACGTGGATCCAGTCGGTGATCGACGACCTCAAGCGCATGGACGCGCCGGCCGATCTTGTCGAGCGGTACCAGAAGCGACTCGCCGCGGTGAGCTCCTCAATCACCTCCTACAGCAACCCAACCGCCGCGGTCGACGCCGCGCAGCTGTCCCGCGCTCGTCTTGCTGAAGCGCTGCGACAGCCGGCCGGCGCTGCGGCTCAAGCCGCCAAGCCGCCGCCGCCTCCGGCTCGCACGATCTCGCTTCGCGACCTGTTCGCAGAGAACTCGGTGCTCGTGCTCGCGGCGATTGGCGCCTTCCTGCTGGTGGTCGCGACCGTGCTCTTCGAGCTCTACGGCACGACGGGGCTCGGCGGCGGAGTCCGCCTCGGCGCGGTGGTGGTCCTGAACATCACCTTCGCCGCGGCCGGATATTTCGCGCGGCGGCGCAAAGGCCTCGAGACCGTCGGCCAGATCTACATCGCGCTCGCTGCAGTGCTCCTGCCGCTCGTCGGCGTCGCGGCGTGGACGTTCCTCGACCTCGGCGCGCGCGGCATCGCCGTCTACCAGGCGGTCGCAGTCACGGCCGCGGCCTGCACGGTCGTATACGGCGCGCTCGCGATGCGCCTCGACCTGCGGGCGTACGGCGAGATCACCGGTGTCGCGATCCTCGTCACGGTCGTCAGCGTCTCGCGCTGGGCGGGAGGCGAGTACTGGCTCGCGGCGGGGATCGCCGTCGGGCCGCTGGTCTACGCGGTGTGTGAGCGTGCTCTCCAGGCGCGCGTCTTCAACCACTTCCAGTGGTTCGCCCACGCGACCGCTGTCGTCGCACTGGGCGCCGCCGCGCCACACGAGCCCAGCGGCTGGCTCTGGACGGCGACACTCGGAGCGCTCGCTTTCTCCTACCTCGCGTGGCAGGCGATCTCCCCCGACCGCTACCGCGCGTGGATCGGCGAGGCCGCCGCCATCTTCGCCGCCACCGCGGCGTCGGTCGCGATCGGGGTCGGCGCCGGGCATTTCGTCCTGCCGATCCTCGTCGCCATCCCGCTTCTCGCCCTGGGCCGCGAACCCGAGCTGTTCGGAGTCGTGGGCCGGCTTTACCGCCCGCACGTTGCGCACCTCCACGTCGCGGTCGTCCTTGCTCTCGCGCTCGCGGCGTGGGTGTACAGCCTCGGCGGATCGCGGTCGCTCGCGGCCGGGCTGGTGATCGCGACCGGGCTTTACGCGGTCGACTACTACCTCGGCTCCACCGAGATCACGGGCTACGCGCTGCGCGCGACCTTGCTCCTGGCCCTCGTCGCCGTCGGCCGCGCGCTGGGGCTCGGCTCGTGGACGGCGACGCTGGCCGCGGTCGCGCTCATCGCCTACGCGGCGCCGTTCGCGCGGGCAAGCCTGGCGCCGCTGCGCCCATTCGCGTCGCTCTTCTTCTACGCCGGCCTGGTCGTCGTCGTGGCGAACCTGGTCGACGCGCAGATCGGCGCCGGTCATTGGGAGATCACGAGCGCGCTGTTCGTCTCGGCGGTCGGCTTCGGCGCGGCCGCGGAGCTCGGGGCGGTGCGCTTCAGCCCGAGCACCGCCCGCGGTCTCTTCTCCCTGGCCTGGTTCGCTGGAGTCGACGCCCTCAACGCGGCCGGTTGGCGCGGGCCCTTCGATGCCCTGCTCGCCCTCTTCTACGTCGCGCTTGGACAGGCCCGGCGGCTGGCGCGGCACTCGGTTGCGACCGCCTCGCGACGTTGGTTCGTCCACGCCGCGGCCCTGGTCGCGCTGGTGCTCTGCTTCACAGGTTCGCAGGACGAGATCTGGTGGCGGCTGGCCGCGGCATTCGCCGCGCTGACGGTGGCGTACTGGTGGCTGGCGCTGGTCCGTGACGAGGTGGAGCTGCCGTGGGTCGCGTGGTCGGCGCTTGCGGCGGCGGCGCTCAGCATCGCGATGGCGATCGTTCCCGAGGCGTGGCAAGGTGCGGCTGTCGCGGGCGAAGCGGTCGCCCTGACAGGCGCCTGGTTCGCGGCGCGACCGGCGCTGCGCCGCAAGCGGCTCGAGACCGGCGCGATCGTCGCACTCGGCATCCTCGCCGCGACAGGCCTGTCCCTGACCTTGCGCGAAAACCTTCCGACCTGGCCGCAGGCGGCAGCGAGCGTTCTCTTCGCCGGGTTCCTCTTCGCGTGGTCTCTGATCGGGGCGGAAGAGCCGCTTCCCGCGTGGCGTCCCTACGAGCGGTCTGCCGCGTCGTTCTTCGCCGCGACCGGGGTGCTTCTCGGCGGCGCCGTGCTGCAGCTCGACGCCGGTGTCATCGGTCTTGTGGTCGTCGCGGTCGCCGCGCTTCACGGCGAGTGGGCGCTCCGCGCCCGCAACCAGATCGAGCACTGGTACGCGCTGGCCGCGATGCTGGCCACGGCGCTCGTCATCTACTACTGGCCATACGCGCACCGGCCCGCGGCGCTGGCCGCAATCGAGTTCGTCGCCCTCGCCGCGATCACCGCCCGCGCCGCGATCGGCACGCGGCGCTGGTACCTCGCGTATCCCGCGGTTCTGCTGCTGGCCCCCGCGCTCCACGTCGCGTACATCGCCGCCGGCGTCGACAACCGCGTCTCCGAGGAGATCGCCTTCGCCAGCCTCGCCTGGATCGCGGGCTTCGTCGGGCTTGCGATTCGCACCCGGTACTCGGACCGCTGGGCGTGGTCGGTCGAGGCAGCCGCCGCCACCATCGCCGCCGGCGCGCTGATCGCGATGTCCAGCTACAACGATGCAGATCCCGCCGGCATCGCGCTCCTGGCTTACGGGCCGCTGATCTACGCGTCGGCGATGCAGGACCGGCAGCGGTGGGTGCTTCCCTTCGCGCCCGCGACGGCCCTGGCAGGCGCGGTGGTCCTGCTGGCGTCACGGAACGCCGACACGATCCTGTACGCGGCGGCGCTCGGCGTCATCGGCCTGGTGATGTGGCTTCTCGGCCGCGCCGCGTTCGAGTGGCTCGCGCGCCATCCAGTCGTCGACATGCACCGCTACCTTGGCGCCGGCATGCTCGTCGCCTCGGCCGCCTCGGGCTTTTTCTTCCCGCAGAACACGGGCCGTCTGAGCCTGGGCGCCGGCCTCGCGACGTTCGCCTTGTTGATCACCGCCACGGTGTTGTGGCTCGACGGCGAGACCTACGGATTTCGGCCCAACCGCTACGCGGCGATTGTCGCCGCCTGCAGCGCTCTCTACTTCGTGGTCAGGTTTGCCAACCTCGACTCGTGGGAGCTCGTCGGCCCAGGAGTCGGCTTCATCGCGAGCGGGATCATCCTGCGTGACGACGCCAGCCTGCCGACCGATGTCTGGGTACGCAGGCTGCTCGTCGCCGGCGGTCTCGCGCTGGCGATGGGGTGGGCCGGGACCCTGACCGTGGAAGGCGACGTCTGGTGGCTGATCGTCTTGCTCATCGAAGGCGCGGTGGCGGTCGCCGCCGGCTTGAGCCTGCGCAGCCAGACACTGCTCGCAGGAGGCGGCATCGCGATCGCGCTTGCGTCACTGCGGGCGATGCTTCTGATCGCCCAGGCCGGCTACCTGTTCGTGGCCTTCGCGATCGTCGCCCTCGTGCTCCTGTCGGTGGCGACGGCGCTGGCTCTGGGCCGCGAGCGCTACCTCTCGAGCTCGAGCCGCCTGCGCGAGCAGCTCTCCCACTGGGACTGAGCGAGCCCTCGCGCGCGTGCGTCTACTAACTAGTGCCTTAACTAGTGCCGGCGCTCAGGCCGAGCCGAACCTGGCCTTCTCGCCGCGCTATTGACGGCCCGCCGGGGCTGTGCTAAGCCAGCAGGCGAGGAAGCCGCGGTCTGGGTGCCCGCCCAAAGCCCCGCTTGTCACGCCGTTCGCGATGAATCCAATCAGCGCGCGCGTGACCGGGAGGTGAAGAGATGGCGACAAGTGAACGGTCGCGTGCCCGGCGGAAGAAGACCGGCCGGGACGACGGCGCCGAACCGGAATCTGTCAACGTCCTGAATCCTTTCAAGAAACACCACAAGGTCTATGTCCGGCGCGACATATGGTGTCTGGAAACGGCGACGACATGGGACCAGACCTCGCTCGATTACGCGGAGGCCGTGGCCGACATGCAGTCGCGGCTCGAAAGCGACCCCACCAGCTGGAAGTTCCAGGCGGGAATTCATGGCAGCTACGATCCAACCCCACCTGGAGCGGCATGGAACCAGTGCCAGCATCGGAGCTGGTACTTCCTGTCGTGGCACCGAATGTACCTGTACTGGTTCGAGCGAATCGTCCGCGCCACGGTGATAAAGCTCAAGGGCCCTTCGCACAAGGACTGGGCGCTGCCGTACTGGAATTACAGCAAGGGATTCCCGGACACCACGCTTCCCCCCGCCTTCCGCCAGCCGAACCTGCCCGGCGGCGCGGTCAACCCGTTGTTAGTGCCCGACCCCGGGCGCAACACGAATCCCGCTCCAGGCATCAACGGCGGCGCTCAGCTGCCGGCCTCGGCGACCTCTTTTGCGGTGGCATTCGCGGACACCAACTTCACACCGCTGCCCTACCCCGGATTCGGCGGCGGTCAGTCACCCCCCGTGCACTTCGGCGCGGCGACCGGCGACCTGGAGAGCGTCCCGCACAACGTGATCCACGGTCTGGTGGGAGGGTTCGGCCTGATGGGTGACGCCAACACTGCGGCGCTCGATCCGATCTTCTGGCTGCACCACGCCAACATCGACCGTCTGTGGAGCCACTGGCTGGAGCAGGGTGGTGGCAGGGCCGACCCGAGCGATCCCGCCTGGCTTACCGCGCCGTTCACGTTCTACGATGAAACCGGCGCGACGGTGACGATGAAGTCGCAGGACGTCCTCGACACCGTCACCCAGCTCGAATACAGGTATGAAGACGAGCCGCCGCCTGTGGTCTTTCCGCCGATCTGGGTCGTCGAGAGGCGACTGAGACCCGTGCCCGAGCCGGACGTCCTGGCGGAAAGCGACAAGCCCATCGAGCTCATGGGCCCGGCCGCGGCTTCGCTCGTCTTGCCGCCGGCGCAGTGGCGGCTCCTCGAGGACCTGGACCCGACCCGGGACAAGAACCGGACGATCCAGCTCTGGGTCGAAGGGATCGAGTACACCGAGAACCCCGGAGTCGTCTATGAGATCTTCTTGAACCTGCCAGAGCACGCCACCGAGGAAGACAGGTACCTCTACCAGGTCGGCCTCGTGACGTTTTTCGGTGCGGGGCACCAGCACCATGGCGGCATGGCGCATATGGAGGAGACGGGCCTGACCGAAGTATTCAACCTGACGAACCTGATCATGCGGATGAAAGAGAACACGAAGTTTGAGGAGCGCACACTCGACTTCTCATTCGAACCGCTGGGCCTGCAGCCGCCAACGCAAGAAGGTGTCACCGTCCGTGCAGAGGTCAAGCCCGCGGCCAGGGCAACCATTCGCCGTCTGCGAGTCACAGCGACATAGACCATATGGCGCCGCCTACGCGACACGATTTTTCTTGGAGGTCACGCGCAGCATGGCAACAGCAGGTACGACCCGCAGCGCGGAAGCGGTGGACCAGGTCTTCACGTTCACGAGCTCGGACACCATCGACTACACCAACCCGAGCGGGGCGTCACAGGTCGCCGACACGCTCGACATCGACCTGAAGAAGGACTCTCTTCTGCTCGTCTCCTACAGCGTGCGCGCGAGCCTGACGCCGCGAACGTCGACCCAGGTCCCGATGGTATTCGTGAGATGCCAGGTCGATGGCGCGCCGTGCGAGCCTGACAACAACGACATCGTCTGGCTCATCCCGGAGTTCTGCTGCGACGCCCGGACCTTTACGTGGGTCTTCCCGAAGGCGACGAAGGGTAAGCACGCGGTGAGCATCATGTGGGGGATGGGGAACCCGACGGCCGCGCACTTCACCCTGCGGTCGCTCGTGGTCCAGGCCGCGAGAGTGTGAAGGCTGGAAGCCCAACGGTGCTTAACAGAGGCTTAACACTACGATCGGCTGCAGGTCATGCGGCGAGGAGCGCGGGGGTCGGGACTGCCTGTGAATCCTGCGCGTGTGCGCGAGGCAAGGCGGGAGGCAGGACTCAGCCTTGCGCAGGTGGCCGGGGACGAGGTTTCGCGGACGTTCATCCACTTCGTCGAACAGGGCCGCTCCCGTCCGTCGCAGAGCGTGCTCGCGCTCATCGCGCGCCGGACCGGAAAGCCGGTCGCCTTCTTCCTCAATGGGAATTCACATGAGGAGCAGGGTTCGGAGCTGGCCGAAGAGCTCACGCGGGTCGCCGGCAGCGTGCGCCGTTTTGCCGCCCGGCCAGGTCTCACCGCAGGCGAGCGCGAGGCGATGAAGCTTCTGGAAACCACGCTCCAGCACGGCGCGCGGGTCACCCGGGCGATCGAGAAAACCACCGCCGGCTGAGCGAAGCGGCGCGGCTGATACCGAAATTGGGACAGGTCTGAGACTGACTTAGCGCTCGCTCGGGCCCAGCATCGGGCCCATGAAGATCGCGCTGATTGCGTTGAGCGGCGTCCGGGCCTACAACGAGGAGTTGACCAGGCTGGGCATGACCCTGCCGGGCTTTGTCGAGCGCAGCAAGGTCATCGCCTCGCTGCCCAGCCTTTCCCTGCTGACCATCGCCGGGGTCACGCCTGAGCGTTTCGACGTCGAGTACTACGAGGTCGCCGACCTCCGCAACCTCGACCGCCTCCCGGACTGCGACCTGGCGGCCCTGGCCACCTTCACCGCCCAGGCGAAGGACGCCTACGAGATCAGCCGGCGCTACCGCGAAGCCGGGATCAAGACCGTGATCGGCGGACTTCACGCCACCGCCGTCCCCCAGGAGGCCGCGGAGCACTGCGACGCTGTCGTGGTGGGGGAGGGCGAGCTCCTGTGGCCGCGCCTGCTCGGGGACTTCGAGGCCGGGCGCATGCAGCGCGTGTATCACTCGACCGGCGTCGAGTTCAGCCTCGACGACGCGCCGATGCCGCGATTCGAGCTCCTCGATCCCGAGCGCTACAACCGCCTGACCGTCCAGACCCAACGGGGCTGCCCGTGGCGCTGCGACTTCTGCGCGAGCTCGATCACCCTGACCCCGAAGTACAAGGTCAAGCCCGTCGCCAAGGTGATCGCGGAGATCCAGGCGATCAAGTCGATCTGGCCGTCGCCCTTCATCGAGTTCGCCGACGACAACACATTCGTCAACAAACGGCACGCCCGCGAGCTGATGCGCGCGCTGGAGAAGGAGCACGTGCCCTGGTTCACGGAGACGGACATCTCGGTCGCCGACGACCCAGAACTGCTGCGCATGATGCGCGAGGCAGGCTGCCGGCAGATCCTGATCGGCCTCGAGAGCCCGACCGCTTCCGGCCTCGACGGAGTCGAGCTCAGGACCAACTGGAAGCTCCGCCGCCTGGGCTCGTACGAGGACGCGATCGAGCGGATCCAGTCGCACGGCATCGCCGTCAACGGGTGCTTCACCCTGGGCCTGGACGGCGACGGGCCCGAGGTCTTCGACGCCATCTACAAGTTCGTCGACGACAGCCGCCTGCAGCAGGTCCAGATCACCGTCATGACCGCGTTCCCGGGCACGCCGCTCTACCGCCGCCTGAAGAACGAAGGACGGCTCATCGAGGAGACGGCCTGGGAGAAGTGCACGCTGTTCGACGTCAACATCACGCCGCGGCAGATGTCGCCGCGGCAGCTCGAGGTGGGCCTGATCGAGCTCGGCAAGCGGCTCTACTCGGAAGATGCAAAGCGCCGGCGCAACCACAACTTCCGCCGTCAGATGCACGGCCAGAGGCTGCGGCGTGCGAGCTAGGGTCGTCCGCCTGGCGGTGACGAGCGTCATCGCCCTCGGCGTCATCTTCGGGTTGTGGTCCGCCTCCCGGCCGGGAGGCACGTCGGCCGGAGCCGCGCTTGGGGCCGGCTGGGCGCTGATGCCCGCGACGCTGCTCCTCATGCTGCGCGCGCCTCGGGCGAGGTTCGCGCTCGTCGTGCCGGCGACCCTGGTCATCGCCGCCCTGGCGGACATCACCGTCGCAGTCCGCGAGCCTGGCTGGGCCATGATCGCGTTGGGAGTCCTGCTCGGGGGAGTGCTGGGCGCCTGGTTCTGGTTCCGGCTCCTGCCCGTGCCCCGGCCGCTCCGCGATCCGTTCGGCCCCGGGCGGTGGGCGCTGATCGCTGTGCACGTCGGCCTGGTCGTGGCCGGCATCGTCGTGGTCGCTCTCTCGGCGCTCTGAAAAATCGGTTCTTGACAAGCCCAGCACTCACGCTGATAATCCGGTAAGCGCTTACCGGTAAGCGCTTACAGCGGGGGGCGAAGAGTGGTGGGGCGACCGGGAGCCGGCGGGCGGGAGCTGGAGCGCGCGGTGGCACAGGCCCAGAAACCCAGGAAGAAATCCAAGAACGCAAAGGCCGGGGCCAAGGCGACGCTCACGATCTACGACGTCGCGACCCAGGCGGGAGTCTCCATCGCCTCCGTGTCGCGCGTCCTCAACCGTCAGGGCAGCCCCCGCGTGGCCACCCGCGAGCGTGTGATGCAGGCCGTCGCCGAGCTTGGCTTCGTCCCCGACAGCGCGGCCCGCGCCCTCTCCAACGGCCTGAAGGAGGTCGTCGGCGTCGTCTTCCGCCGCGGCGACGAGACCCGCTTCGAGGACGAGGACGAGAGCCTGCTCTTCATTGACGTGATCAACCGCGGCATCGACGTGGCCGCGCAGCGTCGCGGCTTTGACGTGCTGATCAGCTCGGTCGGCTTCACCGACGAGAACGTGTCCGGCCGGATCGCGGCGATGGCGGGTAAGGCCGACGGCCTGATCCTCCACGACCGCATGCTCGCGGCCGGCAGCATCACGCGCATGGCCGCGACGGTCCCGGTGGTCACGCTCGCCGGCAGCCCGTCGCGCGGGGCCATGAACGTGCGCTGCGACAACGAGGCGGGGATGCGGGCGCTCGTCCGCCACCTCGCGGTCGACCACGGCTACAAAGCGCTCGGCTACGTCGCGGGCCGTTCCGACAGCCCCGACAACCGCGCCCGGGCGCGCGCGTTCGAAGCCGAGGCGCGTGCCGCCGGCGTGGAGATCCTTGCCGGCCCGGACTGGCAGGGCGACTACAGCGCCGCCGGCGGCGCGAACGTGATCAACACCCTGCTAGAGAAGAGGACGAAGCTCCCCCGCGCGATCGTCTGCGCCAACGACCAGACCGCGCTCGGCGTGATGCACGCGCTGGCGCGCAAGGGGATCAAGGTCCCAGACACCGTCGCGGTCACCGGGTTCGACGACGTGCCGGTGGCGCGCCACCTCCACCCGCCGCTGACGACCGTGCGCCAGCCGATGCTCGAGCTTGGCGCGATGGCGTTCGACGTCCTCTATTCGCGGATCAGCACCGGCAAGGGAGAGTCGGAGGTCGTGCTCCCGGTGCAGCTCATCGTCCGCGAGAGCTGCGGCTGCAGATGAGCGCGCTTCTCCGACGGCTCGGCGTCTACCTGCTCGCGGCGTGGGTCGCGATCACGGTCAGCTTCCTTCTCCCGCGGGTCGTCCCCGGCAACCCGGTCGCGGTTGCGGTGGCTCGCGCGTCCGCCTCCGGCGACTGCAACGAGAAATGCGTGGCCGCCGTCTCGGCTCAGCTTGGCTACAACGTCCACACGAGCATGTGGGACCAGTACGTGCAGTACCTCGGCGCCCTCGCCCACGGCGACCTCGGCCACTCGTGGTCCGAGAACGCCCCGGTGGGCAGCCTCATCCTGTCCTACCTGCCCTGGACGATCGTCCTTCTCGCCATCGCAACCACGCTGAGCTTTCTCGGTGGGAGCGTCGTGGGAACGCTGATTGCGTGGCGGCGCGGCTCGTGGACCGACTGGCTGATCCCCTTCGCGACCTTCTTCCAGGCGCTGCCCTACTTCTTCCTGGGCATCGTCCTGGTCCTGATCTTCGGCCAGACCGGGACGCTGCTGAAGTGGTTTCCGAGCCTGTTCGGCTGGGACATCTACACGACCACGCCCGGCTTCAACCTCCCATACATCCAGAGCGTCGTGAGTCACGCCATCCTGCCGGCCGCGACCGTGATCCTCGCGTCGATGGCCGGATTCATCCTCTCGATCCGCAACCAGGTGATCACCACGATGGACGAGGACTTCGTCGTCGTCGCGCAGGCCAAGGGCCTGCCGGGTCGAACGGTGATCTGGTACGCCGTCCGCAACGCCCTCCTCCCGGTCGTCGCCAACTTCACGATCGCCATCAGCCTGATCGTCGGAGGACAGATCCTCGTCGAGATCGTCTTCAACTACCCAGGCATCGGCTTCCACCTGTACGACGCGCTGGGCAAGCTCGACTACCCGCTGGTGCAGGGCGTGTTCGTGGTGCTCACTCTCGTGGTGCTGGCCGCGAACCTGGTCGCTGACGCGATCTACGTCGCGATCGATCCGCGGGCGAGGCAGGCGGCATGACGATCGACAGCACGACGATCACGCAGACCACGGCGCCGCTTCGCCGAGCACGTGTCCTGCGGCTGCCGCGTTCGCCGAAGGTCATCGCCGGGCTCGTGATCCTCGGCGTGTTCACGGTGGTGGCGCTCATCGGTCGCTTCTTCGAGCCCTACTCGCCCAACCAGACGGACACGCAGAACTGGGTCCAGCACGTACTGGTGCCGGGCACGGGTGAGGGCACTGGATTCCCGGCCAACTACTACCCGCTGCCCCTGCCGCCCTCCGCGGCGCACCTGCTCGGGACGACCGTGTTCGCCCAGGACGTCTGGTCGCAGCTGCTCGCCTCGACCCAGGCGACGATGTTCGTAGGCCTCATCGCGGCGGTGATCGCGACCGTGCTCTCGATCATCTTCGGCGTCACCGCGGGCTACATCGGCGGCACGACCGACGAGGGGCTCTCGCTGATCGCCAACGTGTCCCTGGCGATCCCCGGCCTTCCGCTGCTCATCGTCCTCGCCGACTACGTGCCCTCGGCCGGATCGAGCCTGATCATCGTCGCCGCGATCATCGCCGTGACGACGTGGGCATACACGGCCCGCACCCTCCGCGCCCAGACGCTGTCGCTCCGCAACCGCGACTTCATCGAAGCCTCGCGCGTTTCCGGCGAGGGACGCCTCCGGATCATCGGCGTCGAGATCCTGCCCAACTTGATCCCGATCGTCGCCGCGTCGTTTCTCTTCACGACGCTCTCCGGGATCTACGCCTACGTCGCCATCTCCTTCCTCGGCCTCGCGGGCTCCCCGACCGGGTCGCCGGCCGGTCTGTGGAACTGGGGCGAGATGCTCCGCGAGGGTTTTGCCAACAACGCCGTGCGCGGCGGCTGGTGGTGGTGGTGGGCGCCGCCCGGGATCTGCGTCGCCCTTCTCGGCACCGGCCTGGCGCTCGTGAACTTCGGGATCGACGAGTTCATCAACCCCAGGCTGCGCACCTCGGGACTGTCGGCGAAGGCGGCGCGCAAGGCGGGCGCGCACGTGAGCACGACGCTGGGGCTGACGCCTGTGACGCGCAAGGCAGCCGATGGCGCTGCCAGCACCACGGCCAGCACGCCCGACGCCGTCCTCGAGATCCGCGGGCTGTCGGTCGACTACGGATTCGGCGACGAGGCGGTCCACGCGGTGTCCGACTGCAACCTGGTGCTCCGCCGAGGTCGCGTGCTCGGCCTGGCGGGCGAAAGCGGCAGCGGCAAGACGACGCTCGCGCTCGCCGCGATCCGGCTTCTCCGCGCGCCGGCAGTCATCACGAAAGGCCAGGTGCTCTTCCACTCGAAGCCGTTCACGGGGGACGGCCCGAGGGCAACGATCGACCTGGTGGCGGCGGGGCCGCACCAGATGCGTGAGGTGCGCTGGTCGGAGATCGCCGTCGTGCTGCAGAGCTCGCTCAACGCGCTGAACCCGGTCATCACGATCGGAGCGCAGTTCGAGGACATGCTCCGCGTCCACCGGCCGCAGCTGGATCGCGACGAGCGGCATGCGCGAGCGGTGGAGCTGGTGGAGATGGTCGGCATGAACGGCGACCGCCTCCGGAGCTACCCACACGAGCTGTCGGGCGGCATGCGGCAGCGGTCGATGATCGCGATGGCGCTGGCGCTCGAGCCGCAGGTGATGATCCTCGATGAACCGACCACAGCGCTCGACGTGGTCACGCAGCGCGAGATCCTCGAAGAGCTGATGGGGCTGCGCGACAGGCTCGGGTTCGCCGCCCTGTTCATCACCCACGACCTCTCTCTGCTCGTCGAGCTGGCCGACGACATCGCGGTCATGTATGGAGGACGGTTGATGGAGCGGGCGCCGGCCAACGCGCTCTTTCGCTCGCCCCGGCTTCCGTACACGCATGGACTGCTGCACTGCTTCCCGCCCATGCATGGCAAGCGCGTCCCGATGGAGGGGATCCCGGGGTCACCTCCCGACCTGCGGGATCTCCCCTCGGGATGCGCTTTCCATCCTCGCTGCAAGTGGGCTCTCGACCGCTGCAAGCAGGAGGTGCCGGTCCTCGCGCCCATCCCTGGGCCGAACCGCGAGGTCGCGTGCTGGCTGCACCGCGACGGCGCCTCGGTGCCGCCGGAGCTCTCGCTGCCAGATCCCGCCGAGACGATCAGGGATCGGCTCACGCAGGTGAACCTGCAATGACGGCCGCCGTTCCGGTGCTCGAGGGCCGCAACCTGACCAAGTACTTCTGGGTCAAGCAGGGCAGTGGGCTTTTCGCCCGCAAGGCCCCGGTGCACGCGGTCGACAACGTATCGGTCAGCCTCGAGGCGCGTAAGGTGACCGCCTTCGTCGGCGAGAGCGGCGCGGGGAAGACCACGGTGGCGCGGATCCTGGCCGAGATCATCAAGCCCGACAAAGGCACCGTCCTCCTGGATGGCAAGCCGGTGCCGCCGGGGCGGCCGCGCTCCTACGCGCGCCAGGTGCAGATGGTGTTCCAGGACCCGTTCGCGTCGCTCAACCCGGTGCATCGCGTGCGCCACAACCTCGAGCGGCCGCTCCAGATCCACCACCTCGCCGGCCGCCGGTCGGATGCGGTGGTCGACGCTCTCCTGGCCCGCGTCGCCTTGAAGCCGCCGGCGCAGTTCGCCGACAGGTTTCCACACGAGCTCTCGGGCGGGCAGAGGCAGCGAGTCGCGATCGCCCGCGCCCTAGCGGTCAGGCCGCGGGTCCTGATCGCCGATGAGCCCGTCTCCATGCTGGACGTCTCCATCCGGCTCGGGGTGCTGAACCTGATCGCCGACCTCCGCACGGAGGAAAACCTCGCCGTCCTCTACATCACCCACGACATCGCGTCCGCGCGCTACCTCGCCGACACGATCGTCGTCATGTACGCGGGGCAGCTGGTGGAGGTCGCGCCGAGCACCGAGCTCACCGACAGCCCCGCGCACCCGTACACGCAGCTCCTGCTGTCCGCTGCGCCCGATCCCGATCGGACACAGCCACCACATCTGAAGGATCGGGGAGCCCCGGCGAGCCTGCTCGCGCCGCCGAGCGGGTGCCGGTTTCATCCGCGCTGTCCGCACGCGATGGACGTGTGCAAGCGCAAGGCGCCGCCGAACATCACGGTCGGCGCGGACCACATCGCGGCGTGCTGGCTGCACGTCGATCCGGCCGAGCGGCAGGCCAGCGAAAACGGAACACCGGCGACCGATCAAGTCGTGAGTGATTCACAAAAGAGGTGAGGAAATGTGAGCTCGTGGTTGGAGTTTCGGTCCCCTCCATGGCTGGAGGGAGAGGGCTGTGGTGCCTGCGCTGTTCCCGTCCACAACACGGAGGTGATTGACCCATGAAGTTTCGATCTCTGGCTGCACTGTTGGGAGTCACCGCGATGGTGCTCACGGCGTGCCAGCAGTCGACCAACAGCACGACGGCGTCGGGCGGCAAGCCGCTCATCGCCGAACCGACGACCGGAGTGACGTTCTCGCAGGACTTCAACCCCTACGACTCGAACTCGGTCGCGTCGAGTATGGGCACGCGGAGCATCGTCAACGAGCCGCTCGTCGAGTTCGACGAGCTCGACCCGACGGCGGGCGGTACTCACCCATGGCTGGCGACAGCCTTCCAGTTTGCCAATGGCGGCAAGGACATTCAGCTCACCATCCGCCAGAACGTGAAGTTCAACGACGGCTCGTCCTTCGGGCCGGCTGACGTGGTCGCCACGTACAACGTGGTCGCGAATCCCAAGGCCAACATCTTCGGCGTCCCGGACCAGGCTTCGCCTCCCACCGTCTCCGGCAACACCGTCACCCTTCACTTCACGACGCCGCAGTACACGTCGCTGTTCACGATCCTCGGCAAGACCTACGTCCTCAAGGAATCGGTGGCGAAGCAGGTCGCGGCGAACCCGACCATGACGATCGCCAACCCTGTCGGCACCGGTCCTTTCATGCTCGCGAGCTACTCGAGCTCGCTGATCAAGTGGAAGCCAAACCCGAACTACTGGGGCGGCACTCCACCGGAGTCTGAGATCGACACCCCGGCCATCGCGACCAACGCGGCCGCGAGCGACGCGCTCATCAGCGGCCAGCTCGACTGGGCCGGCAACGACATCCCCAACGTCTATCAGAACTACGTCAACCTCAACCCCCTCACCAACCACGCGTGGTTTGCTTCGGGCTCCACCGTCACGCTCTACTTCAACCTGAACCCCGGCAACGGCGGCGCCACCGGCATCAACGAGGCGGCGGTCCGCAAGGCCATCAGCTACGGCATCGACCGCAACGCCCTGGCTCTCCTCGGCGAGTCCGGCTATGAGCGGGCGGCGAACTCCTCGACCGCGCTGATCCTGCCCAATCAGAAGGCATTCCTCCCCGCCGGCGGTGGCATGGCCAACGACCTTTCGACCGGCGCCAACGTTCCGGATGGGGGCGCGGCGAAGGCGCAGAACCTGCCCGCCGGCATGGACGTCTACGACATCCTCAAGGGCGCGGGCTGGGCGCCGCCCGCGAGCTCGCGCTACGACAGCAGCTCCCAGACCTTCAAGTCCGGCGGAAACTGCGACGGCAGCAACAACGCCAACTGCTGGACCAAGGGCGGGAAGATCATCAAGTTCTCGGTCTACGACCCGGTTCCATTCTCCGACTACTGGGAGAACGCCGCGCTCATCTCCCAGGAGCTCCAGCCGCTCGGCATGGACGTGACCACCAAGCCGGCGCAGGGGTACTCGGACTGGAACACCACCCTGACGTCGAATCCGTCGGGATGGCAGACCATGATCCACTGGGGCAACGGCGGCAGCATCCCGTACATCCAGTACTACGACTGGTTCCAGGGCACCGCGGCGAAGCAGGTCGGCTACTCCAACCCCGCCGCGTCCGCCGCCCTCACCGCTTACGCGAGCACCGACCCCAACGACACCGCCACGCTCTACCCGACCGTTCAGAAGCTCGAGACCATCATGTCGACGGACGTCCCCTACGCACCCCTCCTGTACGGCGCGGACTGGAACGTCTACAGCAGCGCCAAGTACACCGGGTGGCCCAACCAATCCCACCCGTACATGAACCCTTCACCCAGCGATCCGCAGATGGCGTACATCCTGATGCAGCTCAGGCCGGCGTCCTGAGGGTCCTGTAACGACGCGGCCGGCGGACGTCGCCGGCCGCATCCCCTTCCGAATCACGCTAGGAGATCATTCATGAGCAGCGCGACGGTCGGCAGCCGCAGCGACGAATCACGCCTCGTGGCGCGGCTTAGCCTCGAGCAGAAGGTCCGCCTTCTGACGGGCGCCGACGGCTGGTCGATGTATCCCGAGAGCGCCGTGGGCTTACGCCCGCTCATCTTTTCCGACGGCCCCGCCGGCGTGCGCGGGACGCGATTCGACCCCGCGGATCCGTCGACCTCGCTTCCGTGCCCTGTCGCGATCGCGGCCACCTGGGATGTGGATCTCGTCGAGCGCCTGACCGCAGCTCTCGGCAGGGAGGCGCGGTCGAAAGGAATCGACGTGATCCTCGCACCGACGATCAACATCATCCGCACGCCGCTGAGCGGGCGCGGCTTCGAATGCTTCTCGGAAGATCCGCTGCTCACTTCTCGCATCGCAGTGGCCTACGTGCGCGGGCTGCAGAGCGCCGGCGTCGGCGCGACCGCCAAGCATTTCGTCGCCAACGACTCGGAGACAGACCGCCGTGCGTACGACGCACGGATCACCGAGCAGGTGCTGCGCGAGATCTACCTGCCGCCGTTCGAGGCGTGCGTTCTCGAGGCCGGCGTCTACCTGGTCATGGCCGCGTACAACTCCGTCAACGGCGCGACGATGACCGCCAACGCACCGCTCCTGCACGGCCTTCTCAAGGACGAGTGGGGCTTCGAAGGGGTGGTCGTCTCCGACTGGTCGGCCACCACGACGACGGCGCCGAGCGCGAGCGCGGGCCTCGACCTGGTCATGCCAGGGCCGGACGGGCCATGGGGCGCCCGCCTCCTGGCCGCCGTGCGCGGCGGAGACGTGGCCGAGGCCGCTATCGATGACAAGGTGGCGCGGCTGCTTCACCTTTCGCGCCGCGTGGGCGCGTTGAACGGCTCGGGCGCCGTGTCCAGCGAGCGCGAGCTGGTCGACCCCGCATTGCTGCGCGAGGCCACCGCGCGGTCGTTCGTCTTGCTCTCCAACACCCGGGGCGTGCTGCCCTTGAAGACGGCCAACGTCCGCAGCGTCGCGCTCATCGGTCCGAACGCCATCGACCCTCAGACGCAGGGCGGTGGCAGCGTGCGTGTGCTCCCGTCCGGACGGGTCGACATGGCCGCGTCGTTGCGCAAGGCGCTGCCCCACGCCAACGTCACCGCGGACGCGGGCTGCGTCATCAGCCCGACCGTGGCCTCCCCGCGCGAAGGCAGCCTCCACGATCCCATCACGGGGAAGACAGGCGTTCGTCTCGTCATCCGTTCGGCCGACGGCGAGACGGTCTACGACGCCCCGTTTTCGCGCAGCGTCGTCACCTGGTGGGACGGCCTCCCGAATGAGGTGCACCAGCCCGGAGCCACCGTCCACATGCTCGCCCTGTACACGCCGGACGCCGATGGGCCGCACGTGATCGGCGCGGCCGGTGTCGGCGCGCTGCGCTTGCTGTCCCATGGAAGGCTCCTGGCCGAGGCGACGACGGAATTTCCAGGAGACGTGGTCGAAGCGCTGTCCCGGCCGCCCGAGCTGCGCGCGAAGCTGGCTCTCGAAGCCGGTCGCGAGGTCGAGCTCGAGGTGGAGTTCGCGCCCGCGCAGCGGTTCGTAACCCTGCGGCTCGGCGTCGCGCCCGAGGTCGGCGACGACGAGCTCATCGAGCGGGCGGTGCGCTCCGCAAGCGAGGCAGACGTTGCGGTGGTCGTGGTCGGGTCGGCCGACGGGACGGAGAGCGAGGGCTACGACCGCCAGACCCTCGCCCTCGACGGCCGCCAGGACGAGCTCGTCGAGCGGGTGGCCGCGGCGAACCCGAACACGATCGTCGTCGTCAACTCGGGCATGCCGGTGCTCATGCCGTGGGCGGACCGAGTCGTCGCCATCGCCCTGGCGTGGTTTCCGGGTCAGGCTTTCGGCGAGGCGCTGGCGGACATTCTGCTCGGCACGGTCGAGCCGAGCGGCCGGCTGCCGCTGTCGATGCCCCGTGCCGAAGCCGACTCGCCGGTGCTGCACGCGCGGCCGAACGGCGGGGAGCTCCCCTACGCGGAGGGGCTGCTGGTCGGCTACCGAGGCTACGACCACGCGGGGGTGGAACCGCTCTTCGCCTTCGGGCATGGGCTCGGTTACACGACGTGGGCGTACGAGTCGCTGGCGGCCGCGCCGCCGCGCCCGGGCGAGGATATGGAGGTCCGCGTGGTCGTGCGGAACGTCGGGCGGCGCGCCGGCCGCGAGGTCGTGCAGGTCTACGTCGAAGCCCCCGACGACGAGCGTGGCGGACCGGTGCGGACGCTCGGAGGCTTCGCGGTCGTGGAGGCGGCCCCGGGCAGGCAGGTCGAAGCGAGGATCGCGATTCCCGCTCGCGCATTCATGCGCTTCGACGAATCGGCCCGTGGATGGGCGCCGCGTGGAGGCGGCCATTCGATCAGGGCGGGGAGGTCCTCGCGTGACCTCAGGCTGAATCTGTGGGTGGAGGTTGTGTAGATGAGGCGAGTTTTTGCTTCCGTAGCGACGGTGTTCGTGCTGGTCCTGTCGTCGGTCGGAATCGTTGCCACCGTGCAGGCGGCCGCACCCTTGAGGCCGGACTTCGGCCCGAACGTGCGGATCTTCAACCCGTCGATGCCGCAGGGCGAGATCCAGGCGGCGGTGAACGCGGTGGCGACCCAGCAGGTCTCGAATCAGTTCGGCACGCAGCGCTACGCGCTGCTCTTCGAGCCGGGAACGTATGGAAGCGCCGCCAATCCGCTGAACTTCCAGGTCGGCTACTACACGTCGGTGGCGGGGCTTGGCCAGTCGCCGTCGGACGTCGTCATCAACGGCTCGGTCTACGTCCGCAACCAGTGCTTCGGTCCCAACAACTGCACGGCGCTGGTCAACTTCTGGCGCTCGCTGTCGAACCTGACGATCAACGTCAAGACTCCGGGCTTTGGCTGCTACAGCGGCGAATTCTGGCCGGTGTCCCAGGCGGCGCCGATGCGGCGTGTGCACGTCAATGGATTCGCCACCCTGATGGACTACTGCACGGGGCCGTCGTTCGCCAGCGGCGGCTTCATCGCCGACTCGGCCTTCGACGGCAGCACCATCGTCAACGGCTCGCAGCAGCAGTGGTTCACGCGCAACAGCAGGATCGACGGCTGGACGAACGGCGTGTGGAACCAGGTCTTTTCGGGAGTGGCCGGCGCCCCCGCCCAGTGCTTCCCCTGCGTCAATCCGTACACGACGCTCGCCACCAGCACGGTTACCCGCGAGGCGCCATACCTTTATATGGACGCGAGCGGCGCGTTCAACGTCTTCGTCCCGGCTGTGCAGCACGACACCTCGGGCCCCTCGTGGTCAGGCGGCGCGACGCCGGGCGTCTCGGTCTCGATCGACCGCTTCTTCATCGCCGGCCCGGACGATTCCGCGGCCACCATCAACGCCGCGGTGCGACGCGGCCAGGACCTCATCCTGACTCCGGGCGTTTACCACCTCGACCAGAGCATCGACATCACGCGGCCGGACAGCATCGTCCTCGGGCTTGGCTTCCCGACACTCGTCCCGACGGCGGGCAACCCGGCCATGACAGTGGCGACCGCCGAGGGCATGCTGATCTCTGGGATCCTCTTCGACGCCGGGCCGGCGACCTCGCCGGTGCTGCTTCAGGTCGGTAGCGGCCACCCGCGCAGCGACCTCGAGGCTGACGACCCGAGCGCGCTCCACGACGTCTTCTTCCGCATCGGCGGCGCAGCCGCCGGCAGCGCGACGACCGCGCTGGTCGTCAACAGCAGCAACGTGATCCTGGACGACATCTGGGCGTGGCGGGCGGACCATGGCACCGGAGTGGGGTGGACGGTCAACACGGCCGACACCGGCGTGGTCGTCAACGGCGACAACGTCACCGCGTACGGTCTCTTCGTCGAGCACTTCCAGAAGTACGAGGTGATCTGGAACGGCGACGGCGGCACCGACGTCTTCTTCCAGAACGAGATGCCCTATGACCCGCCGAGCCAGGCGGCCTGGATGGAGGCGCCTGGGGTCGACGGCTACGCAGCTTTCAAGGTCGCGGACGGCGTGACAGACTTCCACGGCTACGGGATGGGCAGCTACTCGTTCTTCAACCAGGGGCTGAACATCTACGCCGAGCGCGCGTTCGAGGTGCCGGCCTCCCTGCCGGCGGGCAGCCTGAACGACCTGCTGACGATCTTCCTGGACCCAGTCAACGGCAAGGGCGGGATTCTGCACGTGGTCGACGAGACGGGTGGGTCGTCGACGATCGCCAACCCTGACACCCCGGTGACGGTGGTCAGCTTCCCCTGATCTGAACACCGGCGGTTCCCGGGCGCAGGGAACCGCCGGCCCTTCCGTTACCGCTATCGGACCAGTGCGCCCAACCGTCCACACACGCCCAATCGTCGAGCTCAAGTCCGTAAGCCGGGCTTACGGCTCACGCCTTGCCGTCGACGAGGTCGACCTTGCGCTCCACCCCGGCGAGCTGACCTTCCTCGTCGGCCCCAGCGGGGCCGGCAAGACGACAATCCTCAGGCTCATCAACCGCGAGATCCGCCCCACCAAGGGCGAGGTCAAGGTCGACGGGATCATGGCCCACGCGATCAAGGCCTCCCGCGTCGCCGAGCTCCGGCGCCGGGTCGGGGTCGTCTTCCAGGACTACAAGCTCCTGCCGCGCCTGACCGCCATGGAGAACGTCGCCTTTGGGCTCCAGGTCGCCGACCTCCGGGTCTCCGACGAGGAGGCCCGCGAGCGGGCGCTCGACGCCCTCGAGGCCGTCGGCCTCGGCGACCGGGGCAAAGCCTTCCCCAACCAGCTCTCCGGCGGCCAGCAGCAGCGGGTCGCGATCGCCCGCGCGGTGGTCGCCCAGCCTCCGGTCCTGATCGCCGACGAGCCCACCGGCAACCTCGACCAGGACACGGCCTGGGAGATCATGGACCTCTTCGAGGACATCGCCGCGTGGGGCACGGCGGTGCTCGTCGCGACCCACAACGTCGACATCGTCACGCGGCTCCAGCGGCGCGTCGTCACGCTGGTCCACGGCCGTCTCGTGCGTGACCAGCCCGCGGGGCAGACCGGGAGGATGGCGTGGCTGGCGTCGTCGTGAAGGCGCGCTTCCCGCGTCGACGGCTGGTCCGGATAGTGGCCGCCAACCTCGCCCGGCTCCTCTTCGGCGCCGCCACCCGCAACTGGGCGCGGAACATCGGCAGCACCGCGCCGGCCCTCATCTCGATGGCGCTCCTCCTCCTGATGTCGGGCCTGATCGGCCTGACCGCATTCACGCTCCACAACCTGGAGGTCCAGCAGGCGAGCCAGGCCTCGCTCCTCCACGTCTACCTCCGCGACGGCGCCCCCCAGCCAGACGTGGATGCGCTGTCGAGCCGCCTCCAGGCGGACCCGCGGGTGGCCAGGGTCGAGTTTGTTTCCAAGGCGGAGGCGCTCGCGCGAGCCCAGAACACGCCCGGGCTGAACGACATCGCCCAGGCCTCGGAGAGCAACCCGTTCCCGGCCAGCCTCGACGTCCAGGTCAAGAGCATCAACGACGTGGGCGCCATCGACGCGTTGGTGCGCGGCGAGACAGTGGTCGACCCGCAGCAGCCGACCTCCTACGACCAGGGCGCGTACCAGCGCCTGCAGGCCGTGCTGTTCGGCATCGCCGTCGCCGGCCTGGCGTTTCTCGGCCTGCTCGGATTCGTCGCCGTGACAGTGACCATGAACAGCGTCAAGGCGGCGATCCACTCGCGCCGCGACGAGATCGGGATCATGCAGCTCGTCGGCGCCTCGCGGTGGATGGTGCGCGGGCCATTCGTGGTCGAGGGCGCGATCACCGGCGGCGTGTCGGGAGCTCTCGCGGGGCTGGGCACGTTCGGCCTGGCCGCGGCGGCGATCGCGCTCGGTTCCGAGAGCTTCGTCCAGTTCGCGCCCGGCATCACCACCACGGTGGCCGCGGTCGCCGCGGCGCTGGTGGTCGCGGCCGGGCTTGCGCTCGGCTCGGGATCCTCGCTGCTGACCCTGCGCCGGCACATGGAATCGTGAGAAGGGCGCTCGTCGTCCTCGCGTTCGGGTTCTTTGTCCTCGGCGCCGACAGCACGGCCGCGACGGCGGGCTCTTCGCAGCCAGATCCCGCGTCGCAGCTGGCGATCATCAACCAGGTTCGCGCGCAGCTTGGCAGCAACCTCGCCGACGCGCTCGCGGCCCAGCAGCAGCTGCGCCAGTCGCTCCAGGACAACGCGGCCCAGCAGGCGCAGGTGGCGGCGCAGATCGAGGACGCGAACGCCAAGATCGCCGACCTCGACGAGCAGATCGCCCAGGACCAACAGCAGGAGGCGTGGCTGTCGCAGCGGATCGACACCGAGCGCGCGCAGCTGAGCCAGCTCGCTCGCGCTGCCTACGAGTCTCCGAGCTCGGTGCTGGTCGTGCTCGCGGAATCGCGCAGCCTTAGCGACCTCTTCACGAGAGTTGCCGACCTCAACGTCGCGGGCTCGCGCGCGTCCACGATCAAGGTCTCCCTCGCGAGCGACCTCGCCGGCCTTCAGCGACTCCTCGCGAAGGAGCAAGGTGAGCGTGACGCGGAGATCGCCCTGAAGGGTCAGCTGGACGGCCAGCTCACCCAGCTCAAGGCCCTCGAGGCGCAGCAGGCGAAGGCGATGGCCGACCTCGAGGTCAAGATCGAACAGACGCGATCCGAGATGTACCTGCTGAACCGCCAGTCGGCCCAGCTGGCCCAGGCCGTGACCGACATGCTGCAGCAGCAGCAGGACGCCATCATCGCCGCGGCCATGCAGTCGGTGTGGGCGCAGCTGCAGCTCTGGCTCCAGGCCAACAACGTCGGCCAGATCCAGACGAGCACCGGCCATTCGACCAAATACCGGTTCATCTGGCCCGAGCCGACCGCGAAGATCTCGCAGGGCTTCGGCCCGACGACCTACTGGTTCGAACCGCCCTACGCCGGCTACCCGCACTTCCACACCGGCATCGACCTGGTCGCGCCGTTCGGCACGGCCGTCTACGCCGCGGACGACGGCATGGTGGCGCTTGTCGGCAGCTCGAGCAGCGGCTACGGCAACTATGTGGTCATCGCGCACGCCGGCGGCTTCGACACGCTGTACGGGCACCTTTCGACGGCGCTCGTGAAGGTGGGGCAGACGGTCACGCAGGGCACGGTGGTCGGCCTCGAGGGATCCACTGGCAACTCGACTGGGCCGCACCTGCACTTCGAGCTGCGGATCGGGCAGAGGCCGGTCGACCCGACGCCCTACCTGCCGCCGGGAGCGCCATCCCCGTTCCGCGGCTAGCCCAGGGGGCGATTTTTCCGGAAAATTCCGCTGCCGGCGCTACGGGCTTAAAGTCGGAAAAGCCGGCGATATCAGATCAGGAACCGGCCGTTCTCCATGATCTTGCGGCCGTCCACCGTGACGGTCGCATGCGACGCCAGCGCGTCGACGTGCGACGGGCACTCCCAGTCGGCCTTCGTCTCGAACGCGTAAGGGTCTCCGAATGCGATGTGCACGCCGGGGAACTTCTCGTCCTGCAGGAAGTTGCCGACGATCCGCGACAGGCCGATGTTGGTGCCGATCGCGAACTCGCCGACCCGGTTCGAGCACGGATGCTGGGCGAGGTAGGCGCGGAACTCGGAGCCGAGCTCCTCGTTCGGGGTCTCCACCGAGGCGACACGTCCGCCCTTGATCACGATCCGCACCGGCGGCGAGATGACCCGGTACTTCGCCGCGAACCAGTCGCCCAGCTCTTCGGCCGCGAGCACCCCGTCGACCGACTGCGGGCATGTGAACGTCTCTCCCTCGGGCAGGTTGCCCCAGCGCCCTTGCTCCCAGAAGCGGCCGTCGCTCGGGATCCAGCGCATCGTTGACGAGAAGGTGGCCACAAGGTCCGTGCCGAGCTCCGTCTGCACGGTGATCGTGCTCGCCTGCCTGGCGACCTCGTAGACCTTTCTGGTCACGCGATAGATCTCGTCGTAATCCGCGGCCATGCCGTCGCGCATCAGCTCATCGTCGATCCCGATCATGTGGCCGTGCCGGCAGCGCAGCTCGTCTGCGAGCAGGGTCAGCATCGGCTTGCGGAAACCGAGCTCGCCCGGCTGCCCGGTCCCGACGTAGAAGGACGCCGTCGGCCGGAAGCGGTGGATCTCCTCGCCGAGCTCGCGGGGAAACGACGTCGCGGGGCGCTTGACGTGATCTTCCATCGTCCAGACGTTCACCGCGGCGCCGGTCCCACGCGCCTCCTCCTCGATGGCTTCGGCGATCTCGATGCGCGGCCGGTCGCGGATGATGAGCACACGGTCCTCGGCGCGGATGTTGAGGCACACGCGGACGGCGTTGCGCGCGCCAGCGGCGAGGTCTGCCCGGATCACAAGGAAAGAGGTTAGCGGCCTACGCCGGGTAGTCGGACTCGCAGACAGTCCCCGGCGCGGGAAGTACGAGCTGCGTCAGATACGCGTTGATAGCCAGGCGCGCGCAGAGGCTGTTGCCGTACGAGAAGACGCCGTAGCCGTCGCGCGTAAGCAGCACCGAGCGGGGAAGCTCGCGGCTCACCCCCTGCGCGTCCGCGAACGGGTAGTACGGGTCGTGGGTTCCGCCGACCAGCAGCGCCGGCGGCGCGCCGGGCGCGGGTAGCGGGCCTGGCGCGGACCTCGCCCTGGCGGGCCAGGACGCGCACACCAGCGGGATGTACTGGAACGCGGGCCCGAAGATGGGCGAGGCTTTGCTCATCGCCGGGCCCAGCAGTTTGTAGTCGGCGACGTCGCCCGAGACCTGCCTGTCGACGCAGAACTGCGCTGTGTAGGGTTCGGGATAGGTCGAGTAGGTGCCGTCCGGGTTCCTGCCGTAAAACGTGTCCGCGAGCCCGAGCAATCCGGCGCCATCTCCGCCAGGCGCGTCGTTGAGGACGGTCGCGAGACGTGTCCACATGTGCGGATCGAGCCCATAGATGAGGCCGGCGATGGCGAGGCTGCGACTGAGCGCCCTCGACCCGACCCGCAGCGGGTTCTTGTCCACGGTCTGCATCAGCCTGGTCAGCCTGTCCGCGGGGTCGCCCGACTGCGCGAGGGGACAATTGGGGGTGGCGCGGCAGTTGGCCAGGAACCCCAGCAGGCTGGCCTCGTAGCCGGCGGCCCGCAGCCTCCAGTCCTCGGTCGCGGCCGTCGCGGGGTCGACCACGCCGTCCAGGGCCAGCGCGCGTACGTGCGTGGGGTACAGGTGCGCGTACATCTGGCCCAAGAGAGTTTCGTACCCGTAGCCGAAGAACGTGATCTTCGACTCGCCAAGGGCCGCCCGGATCGCGTCCAGGTCGCGTGCCGCGCTCGCCGTGTCGACGAAGGGCAGCATCCGGCCGCTCTTCTGCTGGCACGCCTGGGCCAGCGCCTGGTTGGCCTGTATGAACACCTGCTGCTCGCGCGGGTCGTCCAGCACCGTGTCAACCTCGTTGAAGGCGTCGATCTCCATATCGGTGAGGCAGCGTACGGGCGCGCTGCTACCGAACCCGCGCTGGTCGAAGGCGACCAGGTCGAACCGGCTGTTGAGGCTGCTGTAGAAGACGGAGGCGTTACGTAGGAAGTCGATGCCTGCGGCCGGACCGGCGAGCAGAAGGGAGCCGATGCGGTGTGCACGGTCGGTTGCCGGCTTGCGGATCACCGCGACGTCAATCGAGCCTGACGCCGGGTTCGAGTAGTCGATTGGGACCTTGACCGTCGCGCACTGGAGCTCACCGCCGCAGCCGCCCCAAACCGTCGAGGGACCCGAGACGAAATGCTGCAGCGCGAGGAACGCGCCGGCGGCGGCGGCGATCAGAAGCAGCACGATCAGCACGGCCGCGACGAGCTGGCGGCTGGGACCGGCGGGCATCCCGCCAGTCACGAGGGGCCGTCGGGCGTCATCCGGCGTCATCTACGCAACGCCCTGCACACGTACTGCATGCATACCTCGAACCAGGGTGTCACCGGCCGCACGCGGTGTCACAATCAGGCCAGATGGGCAGGCTCGAAGAGCGCGACCTGCGCAGCCTGGAGCGGCGGAGCATGTACTCGATCTTCGCGCCGCTGGACGGCAACGACGGCCTGTCGCGCGAGCTCGAGCTCGACGACCAGGCCAACCCGACGCAAGCCGGTGAGCTCGCTGTGTGGGGTTTCATCCGCCGCCGGCTGCCACGGCGCCGCAGGCAGGTGGACGATGCCTGGGTGCCGGCGATGTTCATGTTCGTCCGCCGGTTCCGCTAGCCGGCCCAGCTCGCCAACCGGCTCTGGTCCTGGCAGCGCCGGCACACAGTTGCGGGCTTCCTGGCCCAGCGGCCGCAGCCGGCCGAGCACGGCTGCAGGTGGTGGTGGCATGCGAAGCACAGCACCAGGAGGTTGGCGTCGGAGTCGTCCCCGCCGCGGATGATGCCGAGGCGGTGGTGGACGTCGAGCTGGCGCTCGGTGCCCGAGATGCCGCAGATCTCGCAGCACCCGCCGCGATCGGCGATGAGCTTGCGTCGCCGTGCGGCGGTCAGCGGGACCGTGCCCGACCGCCGGTTGTTCGCCGCGCGCATGCGCTCGCGAAGGGTGGGCGCGCTGAGCAGCGGCGCGAACGGCCCGGCTCGATCGCCCGTGCACGCCCCGCACAGGGCCAGCAGGTTCGAGCTCGCGGCGGGACCTGCCTCGTCGACCTGGAACAGGTAGAGCGCCCACGGCCACTCGAGGCCGCACTGTTCGCAAGCCCCGCGACAGCGTTTCAGGACAGCGGCGCGAGCGCCGCCGCTGACGTGCAGGCGATCCCCCACCGAACGCACGTTCGGACGCTCAGTCTAGCGCGAAGCACTGACGGAGCTGGAACTGCTACGGTGTTTTCGCTGTGACCGACTCGATGCCCGTTCGCATCCTGACGCGGCGCCTTGAGGTCGACCACGCCGGCTGCAGCACCTGCCTCTGTAGTTAGCCCGATCCAGACCCGTCTCGGACTAACTCAACACACAGGAGGCCAAACGCGATGAGCGTCACTGACGATCTCGTCCGCAACAACCAGTCCTATGCCGGCTCGTTCAAGAAGGGGGACCTTCCGCTTCCGCCGGCCAAGCACGTGGCGGTGGTCGCCTGCATGGACGCACGCCTCGACGTGCACAAGATCCTCGGCCTGCAGGAAGGCGACGCGCACGTGATCCGCAACGCGGGAGGCGCCGTGACCGACGACGCGATCCGCTCGCTTGCGATCTCGCAGCGCCTGCTCGGCACCAAGGAGATCGTCCTCATCCACCACACGGACTGCGGCATGCTCACGTTCCACGACGACGACCTCAAGCGCAAGATCGAGGAGGAGACTGGCATCCGGCCGGCCTTCGCGTTGGAGGCGTTCGGCGATCTCGACCAGGACGTGAAGCAGTCGATCGCCCGCATCAAGGCGAGCCCGTTCATCCCGAACAAGTCGAATATTCGCGGGTTCGTCTACGACGTGCGCACCGGCCGTCTCGACGAGGTGGGGGTGCCGGCCGCCGTCTAGCTCGTTCGTAAGGGAGGGCCGCCACCGCCTCGCGCGAGGCAGGCGGCCCGACTCCCGCTAGCGATGTTGCTGCTCGCCGACCACCTCGTCGACCGCGTCGACGAACTGCTGGATGTCGTCCTCGCCCATCGGCGTGGAGAGCGCGCCCATCAGACGCGGGGCCATGAAAACGCCCCGGTTGAGAAGCCCGAGGAAGAGGTTGCGCGCCTTCTTCTTGTCCGCGGCGGCCATCGTGCGGTAGTCGACCACCGGTTGGTCGGTGAAGTGAAGCGCGAGCATCGACCCCGCGCCATTGACCTGGACCGGCACGTCATGCGAGGCGAACACCTCGGTGAGCTGCTCGCAGACCCTCGCGCCCTTGCGGTTCAAGTCCTCGTACACGTCGGGCGTCAGCTCCTTCATCGTCGCGAGGCCGGCCGCCATGCCGAGCGGGTTGCCGTTGTAGGTCCCGCCCTGCGCGATGCTCGGCGCGCGCCGCGGATCGAGCAGCTCCATCACGTCCGCGCGGCCGCCGAACGCCGCCACCGGCAGCCCGCCGCCGATGATCTTGCCCATCGTGGTCAGGTCGGGCGTGACGCCGTAGAGCTGCTGCGCACCGCCGGGCGCGACGCGAAGCGAGATGATCTCGTCGAAGATCAGCAGCACGCCGAGCTCGCGGGTGACCTCGCGGAGACGTTGCAGGAACTCGGGCGTCGCCGCGATGACGCCGCCAGAGCCGATGATCGGTTCGAGGATGACCGCGGCCAGTCGCGAGCCTTCGCGGCGGATGATCCGCTCGGCGGCGTCGGGGTTGTTGAAGGGCAGGACGACGACCTGCTCGAGCGCCCACTCGGGCGTGCCGATCGAGTCCGGCCGCGCCGCGGGCTCTTCCGCCGGACCCGCGTCCGCCACGGCGGGGTGCGTGCTCACCTCCGCGTAGTCGTGGGTACCGTGGTAGCCGCCCTCCATCCGCGCGATCTTCGGCCGGCCGGTGAACGCGCGCGCGACGCGCATCGCGAACATGGTGGCTTCCGTGCCGGAGTTGCAGAACCGGACCGCGTCGAGGCTGGGCACACGCTCGCACAGCAACGTCGCCAGCTCGACCTCGACAGGGTTGGCGGCGGCGAAGCCAGTGCCTCGCGCCGCCTGGCGCTCGATCGCCTCGACGACCTTCGGATGCGCGTGGCCGAGGATCATCGAGGTGTAGTTGCCGATCATGTCGATCCGTTCGGTGCCGTCCGCGTCCCAGACGCGGCAGCCCTCGCCCCGGTCGATGTAGAGCGGGTATGGCTCGAAGTACGTGGTGGTGCGCGTCGTCCCGCCGGGCATCACGCGCAGGGCGCGCTCGTGCAGCGCCCGCGACTTTGGGGTCGTCTGGCGGTAGACGTCCTCCGGATCGGTCACCTGGCAGCGATAGCCGTCGGCCGACGAGCGAGAGGATCGTTCCTGAGGACTAGATCCGCTTCGTCGTGAGCACGCGTGCCAGCGTGGGCGACGTGTAGACGATGACGCACAGGCCTCGATTGAAATAGCCGGACGGCACCGTGATCGCTCCCGTGCCCTTGCGGACCACAAGGCTCTGGAGCACCGTGATGTGAAAGCGCTGCGATGGGTCGCAAGCCGAGTGGAGATGGACGGGGTAGGTTCCCGCCGGGAGTCCTGAGAAGGCGACGGGCATCGTGCTTGGTCGCGGAGCCGGCGCCGCGGGTGACGGCGTGGCCGAGGGTGAGGGGGACGGTGAGGGCGCCTGCGCCGTCGCCGCCGGCGACTCGGGCGGGCTCGGCGTCAACCGCGAAGACATGGGGGTTGCATTAGGCGAGCCGCATGCAACCAGCGCCACCGCGCCGGCGAGCACGACAAGCTTTGTAATTCTCATATGGAGGAACTACCGGCACGGTTACAGAGCGGTCGGCGCTGACCCACCTGGAGGGTGGGCTGTCGGGCAAGGGCTACGAGGCGGACGTGCTGATCGGGCTGGATCCGAGCGACCAGCGCCCCCTGCTCGCGCGCTACGACCTGGTGCGGGCCGCTTCGACGTTGACGCGCGAGGCGATGGCTTCGCGGGGCTCGGGCGGTCTGTGGCGATGGCGCGAGCTGCTGCCCGTGCGCGATCCGTCATTCATCAGGTACCTCGGCGAGGGGGACACGCCCCTGCAGCCGGCGCGATGGCCGGGTCTGTCGCGACTGCTGGTAAAGCGGGAGAGCCTGAACCCGACCGGCTCCTTCAAGGCGCGGGGTATGGCCGTGGCGGTGAGCCGCGCCGCCGAGCTGGGCGCAAATCATCTCGTCGCCCCTTCCGCGGGCAACGCGGGCGGAGCGCTCGCGGCCTACGCCGCGGCCGCCGGCGTGCGCGCGACGGTGATCATGCCGGCCGACGCGCCTCCGGTAAACCAGGTCGAGGTGCTGGCCACGGGGGCCCATCTGATCCTGCTCGAAGGCTTGATCTCTGACTGCGGCCGGCTCGCGGCGTTGATCCGCGACGAGGCCGGGGCGTTCGACCTGAGCACGTTGAAGGAGCCGTACCGCGTCGAGGGCAAGAAGACGATGGGCTTCGAGCTGGCTGAGCAGCTTGGCTGGCGCCTGCCGGACGCGATCGTCTACCCGACCGGCGGCGGCACGGGGATCGTCGGCATGTGGAAGGCGTTCGAAGAGCTCGAGACGATGCGACTGATCGGGTCCGAGCGCCCGCGCGTGTTCTCGGTCCAGGCCGAGGGCTGCGCGCCGATCGCGCGCGCGTTCGCAGCGGGCGAGCGTTTCGCCAGGCCGTGGGAGGACGCCAGGACCGAGGTGGCTGGCTTGCGGGTGCCGTCGGCGGTCGGCGACTTCCTGATCCTCGACTGCCTCCGCAAGTCCGGCGGCGCCGCGATCGCCGTGCCCGACCGCGAAATCATGGAATGGCGGTTGCGGCTGGGCCGGCTGGGCTTCGGCTACGCGAGCCTGGAGACCGCTGCGGCCGCGGCGGGGCTGAACGCTCTCGTGGAGTCGGGCGCGATCGGCAAGGACGAGACCGTCGTCCTGTTCGACACCGGCGCCGGGTTCAAATCGGAGCCACCGCGGTTTGACCCGCCGGCGCCGGTCCCGAACGACCCCGAGCTCTGGAAGGAGAAGGTGATACCGGGCCTGCGCTAAGCCGTCCGGCTCAGGGCGGCCACGGTCCACAGGATCCCCGGCTTGTCGAGCACGGGCCGCAGTCCGTGGCGCTCGGACGTGGCGAGGATCTGCGCCGGCTCGTGGAGGAAGATGTGAAACTCCCGGCGCGTCACCCGCAGGATCGTGTTGGCGATCGCCAACCCCGCGATCGTCCACCAGGCCCGCTTCGGATAGCTCATCACCAGCAACCCGCGCGCGTGGTCGGCCGCCGCGCCGGCCAGACGCGGCATGTCCGGGTAGCAGCAGATGACGCGGTTCATGATCACCAGGTCCGCGGCCTCGACCTCCGCGGCGGCCTGGGCGAAGTCCATCACCTTCCGCTCGACGCGCTGCGACAGGCCCGCCTCCTCGGCCAGCCGGCTGGCGACGTCCTCGTAGGTCGGGGTCAGCTCCACGCTCACGGCGCGCGCGGCGCCCGCCTTCAGCAGCTCGAGCTGGATCGCGCCGATGCCGCCACCGACCTCGAGCACGGTGCGACCCTCGACGCCCTGGGCCTTCAGGAAGTTGACGATTCGCCGCGACGTCGTGTCAAGACCCTTTCGCCTGTAGCGGCGCGCGTCGGCCTCCGCCATTCGCTCGCTGAAGATCCACCGGTAGCCCTTCGGCGTGCAGCAGTCGCTCATGCGCTCACAGCCATCCGCGCCGCTTGAAGAGGTACAGCTGAATGAACGTCGCGAGGACCATCGTGCCCACACCGAACGCGAACGCGGCGTAGGGCGTCTCGAGTATCTGGACCAGGTATGTGAAGTTCATGCCGTAGAAACCGGTGAGGAAGCTCAGCGGAAGGAAAAGGCTGGCGATGACCGTCAGGGCCTTGGTGGTCTGGTTGAGGCGGTTCGAGACCGTGGACAGGTAGACGTCCATCGCGCCGGTCAGAAGGTCGCGCAGGGAGTCGACGGTCTCGTACTGGCGGACGATGTGGTCGTAGACGTCGCGGTAGTACAGCGTCATGTCCTGCTGCTGCAGGTGGATGCCGTGCGTGATCAGCGCCTGGAACACGTCCCGCTGCGCGCCAAGGAAGCGCCGCAGCTCGATCACGCTGTGCTTCAGGTGGTAGATGCGTGAGAGCTGTTCCTGTGTCGCCTTCTCCGTGATCTCGTCCTCGAGCGCGTCGACCTCGTCGTCGAGCTTGTCGAGCACGGGGAAGCTCGCGTCGACCAGGGTGTCGATCGCCATGTAGGTGAGAAAGGCGGGCTTGCCGTGCGTGAGCTCGGGACTCTTGTGGATGCGCTCCTGCAGAGCCTTGAGCTGCGGCGAAGGTTCCTGGTGGACCGTGATCAGGTAGTGGGGCCCGACGAAGAGGTGATGCTCGAGAAGGAGGATGTCGTCGTTGCCCCACTCCGCGACGAAAAGGACCGTGAAGTTGTAGTCGGTGTATTCGTCGACCTTCGGCCGCTGGTTCTGGTGCTGGATGTCCTCGATGGTCAGCGGGTGGAACTTGAAGACGTTCTGGAGCAGGTCGTAGTCGCTCTGGTCGGGCGCTTCGATGTCGAGCCAGAAACCGCTCTCGTGCGCCTCGCCGAAGCATTTCGTGATGTTCTCGACCTTGGTGGCGGCGGTCTGGCCGGCAACGGTGAGCAGGGTCCTCATGGCTTTTTGATCCCGCTCGCGGCGGCGGCCACGCCGAGGGCCATATAGGTGGCGGCCGCGACGCGGCCCGTCCGCCTCTGGACGGTGCGGCTGGCGAGGAATCGTTTCGAGATCGTGGACGCGGCGAGCACGTACGAGGTGTCGACCGCCACCGCGACGGCGACGTAGACGGCGCCGAGCGCGGCGACCTGGGCGGGAATCGGCTGCGCCGGGTTGAGGAACTGGGGCAGGAAGGCGACGAAGAAAACGGCCACCTTCGGGTTGAAGATCTGCGTGACGAAACCCTGGGCGAAGATCGTGGCGAGCGCCGCGCGCCGAGCCGCCGGCGGCTCCTCGGCCTGCCGCCAGCGTTGGACGCCGAGGTATACGAGGTAGGCGGCCCCGGCCCAGCGGAGGATGCCGAGCGCGGCGGTCGAGGTGGAGAGCAGCGCGGCCACGCCCGTGGCGGCGGCCGCGATCCAGACGACCTCGCCGGACTCGATCCCCAGCATGGAGGCAAAGCCCGCGGCGCGGCCCTGGGAGAGGCCGCGGGCGGTGACGTAAAGGACGCCAGGGCCGGGCGAGACCGTCAGCAGGAACGTGGCCAGGGCGAAGAGCAAGAACGTGGTCAGGGAGGGCACGGGGTGCTCATTATCGGTTCGAGTGCGTGCGAACGCCGCCGCGCTACGCCAGGATCGCCGAGTGTGCGCTCAGCGGGGTATCAGGAGCCCTCGAAAGCCCGGCGGCGGCACACTCGGCACAAGAAGCTGACGAAGGTCAGGCCGTCCGGATGCGCTCCCGCCTGAGCATGTGCACGATCGCGACCAGGATGACCGCCCCGATGAGCGCGACGATGAACGAGATGACCAGGCCCGTCGGTGCAGTGCCGAAGATGAGCGAGAAGATGAAGCCGCCCACGAACGAGCCCACGATGCCGAGAACGACGTCCCAGATGATGCCGTAGCCGTGGCCGCTCATGAGCTTGCCCGCGAGCCAGCCGACTATGGCCCCCATGATCAGAAACCCGATCAGCTGCATTCTTTCCGACCTCCAAGGTAGATGCGAATTGGCCGCGACAAACGGCCTCAATCTGTAAACCCGGGGGCGGGGGGGACTACCTGACGCTCGCGTCCTTATCTATGGCGGAGGGCGCGAGGTCGGAGGTGGCGACGTGGCACGCCGCCTCGTGGGCCGGCCGCAAGAGCCGCAATCGGGGAGTGACCAGCGAGCACTGCTCGATCGCGTAAGGGCAGCGGGACCGGAAGCGGCAGCCCTCGCCCGGGTCGATCACCCGGGGCGGCTCCTGGACCTCGCCCGTCGCCGGCAGCGCGATCGGCGCCCGGGGGTCGGGCACGGCGGACAGCAGCAGCTGGGTGTAGGGGTGCTTGGGGTGGGCGAGCACGTCCTCGACCGGTCCGCTCTCCGCCACCTGCCCGGCGTACATGACCACGAGGCGGTCTGCGACGTAGCGGGCACTGGCGATGTCGTGGGTGATGTAGAGAAACGAGATCCGCTCACGGCGGCGCAGCGACGCCATCAGGTTGAGGACGCCGATGCGGACCGAGACATCGAGCATGGAGACCGGCTCGTCGGCGAGGATCAGCTCGGGCCGGCAGGCAAGCGCCTGGGCGAAGCCGATCCGCTGGCGCTGTCCGCCGCTCAGCTGGTACGGGAACTTGCCCAGGAAGTCGCGCGCCGGGACCAGGCCGACCGCGTCCAGCAGCCGCTCGGCCTCCTCCTGGCGGCCCTCCCTGCTCAGGTCGCAGCGGTGCAGCTTGAGCGCCCGCATGATCCCGTGCGAGACCCGGTAGACGGGGCTCAGCGACCCGTACGGATCCTGGAAGACCATCGGCACGTGGCCGCGGTATTCGAGCACCTCGCGGTGCGACCGCATCGTCGACAGCGAGCGGCCGCGGTGGAAGATCTCGCCGGCCGTCGGCTTGTAGACCCTCGCGATCAGCCGCGCGATGGTGCTCTTGCCGCTGCCGCTCTCGCCGACGAGAGCGACGATCTCGTCCTCGTGGATGCTCAGGTTGATGTCGTCGACGGCGTGAAGGAACCGGCGCGAAAGGAAGCCGCCGAGCCGGAAATGCTTGGTCAGGCTGGCGGTGCGGATCAGCTCCTCGCCTTGCGGGCGAGCCGGCAGCTCAAGCATCAAACAGGAAGCAGCGAACGAGGTCGTCCTCGCGCGCGTAGAACTCCGGCTCCTCAGTCCTGCACCGCGGCATCACGTGCGGGCAGCGCGGGTGAAAGCGGCATCCCGAGGGTGGCCGCGCCAGGTCGGGTGGGCTGCCCGCGATTCCCGCGAGCGGCTGCAGCTCACCGGTGATGGAGGGGAACGAGCGCATCAAGCCGACTGTGTACGGATGCTTGGGTTCGGCGAACAGCCGGCGGGTGTCGCCGATCTCGACGATCTGCCCGACGTACATGACCGCCAGCCGGTCCGAAAAGTGGCTGACCAGGGACATGTCGTGGGTGACGAAGATCGTCGCGAAACCGAACTCGCGCTGCAGCTGCTTGATCTTCAACATCAGCGACCGCTGCGCGACCACGTCGAGCGCCGACGTCGGCTCGTCCATGATCACGAGATCTGGCGTGAACGCGAGCGCCATCGCGATCATCGCCCGCTGGCGCATGCCGCCGCTCAGCTGGTGCGGGTAGCTGCGCAGGTGCACCGCGTCGATGCCGACGATTCGCATCAGCTCCTCCGAACGCGTGGTGATCTGGCGGCCGGTGAAGTGCTGGTGGGCCTCGAAGGCGTCGCGCAGCTGCTCACCAATCGACATCACGGGGTTGAGCGCGTTCATCGCGCTCTGCATGACGACCGAGTACTGCTTCCAGCGGAAGTGGCGGAGCTCCGAGTCGGTCATCGACACGAGGTCGTGCCCGTCGAACCAGATGTCGCCGGAGGCGATCTCCGCGGGAGGCGTCAGCAGGCGGGCGATGGCATAGAGGAGGGTGGACTTTCCGCAGCCCGACTCGCCCACGATGCCGAGAAACTCGCCCTTGCGCACCTCGAGCGAGACGCGGTCGACCGCGCGCACCGCACCGTGGTCGGTGAGGTAGTCGACGCACAGGTCTTTGACCTCGAGGAGCGGCTTCGTCGCGGTCGCGATCACTTGTGACTCATTGAAATGCGCCCTGCGCGCGCCCGGCGGACCGGCCGCAAGGCCGGGTTGCCGATCTCGTCGAAGGCGTAGTTGATCAGCGCGAACGCCGCGCCGAGAGCGGCGATGCAGATACCTGGCGCCAGCACCCACACGGGTGAGCCGGCGAGAAGCGCGCCGTTGGCCTGCGCCCAGTAGAGCATCGTGCCCCAGCTGAGCGAGTTCGGATCACCCAGGCCTATGAACTGCAGTCCGGCCGCCGCGAGCACCGCGTACAGCGCCGCCCCGAAGAAGATGGCGACGATCAGCGAGGTCATGTTGGGCAGGACCTCGAACAGGATGATGTAGGCGCTCCGCTCGCCACGCACCCGCGACGCCTCGAGGAACTCGCGGTTGCGCAGCGACAGCGCCTGCGAGCGAAGCTGGCGGGCGCCGTACGACCAGCCCGTGACGACGATGACGCCGATCAGGACGACCAGCCCCCTGTTGTTCAGGTAGGTGCCGACGATGATCATCAACGGCAAGGTCGGCAGGACCAGGAACACGTCGGTGAAGAGGTTGAGGACGTGGTCCCAGAGCCCGCCCATGTACGCCGCCGAGACCCCGACGATGACCGAGATCACCGTCGCGCCGAGCCCGGCGCCGAGGGCGATGAACAGCGACTCGCGGGTGCTGAACACCAGCTGCGAGAAGATGTCCTGCCCCGTGCCCGTCGTGCCCAGGAGATGGGCCGGCGAGGGCTGGAGCATCTGGTCGAACTGGAGCGCGTGCGGGTCGTAGGGCGCGATCAGCGGCGCGAAGATCGCGAGCAGGACGAAAAAGCCGAAAATGCCGAGCCCAGCGAGCGCCTTGCGGTTTCGTGTGAGCCCGCGGGTGACGGCGCCGAGCGCGCCTCGCCTGCCGGTGACGATCGGAACCTGAACTGCGGCCTGATCGGTGACAACTCGGATTGCCATCTTCGCCTCAGCCCTGTTCCCGGGTCCGTGGATCCAGGATCGCGGTCACTACGTCGGCCGCGAGGACGGCGATGAGCACCGCGAGAGTGATCATCAGGAACAGCGTCTGCATGAGCGCGTAGTCCTCGCTGTGCACGGCCTGCAGCAGCGTGAACCCAAGGCCGGGGTAGTTGAAGACGATCTCGACCAGGATCGCGCCGCTGATCACGAAGCCGAGCGACATCGCGAAGCCCGTCAGGTTGGGAAGGATGGCGTTGCGGCCGGCGTACATGAACATGATCCGCAGGGGCGAGAGGCCCTTGGCCCGCGCCATCTTCACGTAGTCCTCGGCCAGCGTCGTGATCATCGTGTTGCGCATGGTCAGGATCCAGCCGCCGATGGACGTGATCACGATCGTCAGAGCCGGCAGGAACCCATGCCAGATCACCTGGCCGATGAAAGACCAGGAGAAGTTGATCGTGTCGGTCAGGTCATAGGCGAAGCCGAGCGGAAACCAGCCGAGCGTCAGCGCGAACGCAAGCAGGAACAGCAGCGCCAGCCAGAAGTACGGAAAGGCGGAGATGACGATGAACACGGGGGGGAGGATGGCGTCGAAGACGCCGCCGCGGCGCCACGCCGCCAGCATGCCGATGACGGTGCCGATGATGAACGCGATCACCGTCGCCATCCCGACGAGGCCGAGGGTCCAGGGAAGGCTCTGCTTGACGACGTCGCCGACGGGAACGGGGAAGAAGGTGACCGACGTCCCGAAGTTCCCGGTGACCGTGTTGCGCAGGTACTCGAGGTACTGCTGGAAGATGCTTCCGCCCGGGTTCAGGCCGAAGGCGACCTCAATCGCGTGGACTGTCTGGGGGCTCACGCGTCCGTGGTAGCGGACCAGCATCGCCTGCGCCGGGTTGCCCGGCATGATCCGCGGCAGGATGAAGTTCATCGTCAGCGTGGCCCAGAGCGTGATGAAGAAGAACTCCAGGCGCCGGACCAGGTAGCTCACTTTCCCGCTGCCGGGGAAGGCGGCCGGCCGCGCGAGCGGCCGGCCGGAACGGGTCTAGCTCGTCTTGTAGACATGCAGGAGGGTGACCTCCCAGTCGGGCAGGTTCCATGGCGCCGGTGCCGCGTAGGGGTCGTCCTTCGTCGGCCAGCCCGCGAAGTTTCTGGTCGAGTACTGATACCAGGCCACGCCCTCGGTGACCGGGATGATCGGGACGTCCTCGAGGACGATTCCCTCGACCTGCTTCATCAGGTCGTGCTGCTTCGCCTGGTCGGTCGTCTGGCCGAACTGGTCCAGCAGCCCGTCGAGGGTGGAGTTCTTGTAGCGGCCGTAGTCGCCCGCCGCGGTCTGCCCGATCGCGGCCGTGGTGGCGCTGTGGAGGCTGTTCCGCAGCTCGTAGTAGGGGCTGGGGCCGGGTGAGGTGTTGACGGAGCCGTAGGCAAGCTGGAAGTTGCCGCTGAACAGCTTGTCGAAGTAAGCCCCGGCGTCCAGGTTGTCAGGCTTGATCTCGATCCCGACCCGTTTGAGGTTGTCCTGGATGACCTGCACCGAAGCCACCCAGTCCGTGTAGCCGGCGATGTCGATGATCGAGAAGGAAAGCCTCTTGCCCGACGCATCCTGGTAGATGCCGTCAGAGCCTTTCGTGAAGCCGGCCGACTGGAGCAGGCTCTGCGCCTTGGTCACGTCGAGTTTGTAGCCGTACTTGTTCGCCTGCGTCTTGTCGATCCAGCTGTCGAAGGTCGGCGACAGCACGCCGGTCTGGTTGCCGGGCGGCTCGTAACCGAACTCGCCCTTTTGCGACACCGACGCGCGGTCGATTCCGTACGCAATCGCCTGGCGCACCGCCTTGTTGTCGAGCGGCGATTTCGTCATGTTGAGCCAGATGTTGATGTTGTCGATCGGCGGGAACCAGTAGTGGTTGTACTCCGGGTCCTTGGCGACGTAGTAGGTGTCGATGTTGGGGATGAACTGTCCGCCCCACTGCGCCTGGCCGGCCGCCAGGAACGCGTTCGCGGGGTCATTGTCCAGGAACGCCGGGTAGTTGACGGTGTCGACGTATGGCAGGCCCTTCTGCCAGTAGTTGGGGTTGCGCTTGTAGGCGATGTTTTGCCCGGTGCAGGCGCCCATCGTGAACGGCCCCGTGCCGACGGGGTCCTTGATCGGGTGCGAGCCGGGGTCGTTGAACGAGGACCAGATGTGCTGCGGCACGATCGCCGTCTGGCCGGCGATCTGGTAGAAGTTCGGGACGGCCGCCTGCTGGAAGGTCATGACGACCTGGTTCGATCCCTGCTTGGTGACGCTCGAGAGGACGGACCAGTCGGACTGAAGGTCGGCCTCCGGGTGCTGCTTCAACAGGTTGAAGGTGAAGACCACGTCGTCGGCGCTGAAGTCCTGGCCGTCAGTCCACTTCACCCCGGAGCGAATCGTGAACGTCAGCGATTTGCTGTCGCTTGCCCATTTGTAGTCGCTCGCGAGCCAGTTGGTCTTCTTGTCGTTCAACAGGTTGTCGTAGACGAGCGGCTCGTAGAGGATGCCGAACGACTGGCCGTTGACCGAGCCGTTGAAGGGGTTGAAGTCGCACTGCCACAGCGCCCCGCTCTCGTTGTCGATCGTGAGCACTCCGCCCACTGTTTTCTGCACGGCGGGGGTGTTTGTGTTTCCGCCGCAGCCGGCGAGCGCCACGAGCGCCGCCAGGCCAATGCCGAGCCACCGGTGTCCCCTCATGCCTGACCTCCTACGTGAATATGGCGCTCACGCCGTTGCCGCCTGCGCGTGCCTCATCGGGGAGCGCGCAAAAACCCGGTCCCTGGCCACTTCCAACGCGGTGGCGACCGCCCCGCGCAGCACCGCGTCGTCGCCGAGTGCCGAAACCGCGACCCGCGGCCGGAACGGCAGCAGCTGGCGCAGCTCGCGCTCGATGGGCTCCACCAGCAGGTCGCCGTTGCGGCCGATGCCACCGCCGAGGATGACGAGCTCGGGGTCGAGCACCGGCGTAACCGTGGCGATGGCGAGGCTCAGCATCGCCGCCTCCGCCTGGACCACGCGGCCGGCGGTCGCGTTGCCCCGCCTCGCGGCCACGAAGATCCGCTCCGGCGTCAGCGGAGGGCGCATGCCGAGCCGTCGGGCCGTGCGCACGATGCCCGCCGCCGCGGCCGCCTCCTCGAACGCTCCGCGGCGGCGGTTGGCCGGGTCGCGCGGGTCGCCCTTGCCGAGCGGCATGTAGGCGACCTCGCCGGCGGCGCCGTGGGCTCCCCGGTAGAGATGGCCGTCGAGGACGAGCGCCATGCCCACGCCGGTGCCGACGGAGAGGAAGACGAAGTCGTGGACGTTGCGCCCGAGCCCGTGGGTGCGCTCGGCGAGGGCCGCGAGATTGACGTCGTTCTCGAAGCTGACGTTGGTGCCGAGAACGTCGCGCACCGCCTGGACCAACCCGCTGCGGCCCCAGCCGGGAAGATTGGGCGCCATTGCGACGTAGCCATGCACAGGGTCAAAGACGCCGGGGCTTCCGAGCGTGGCGTGCGTGACCTGCGACCACTCCACGCCGGCCTCCGACGCGAGCCGGCGGGCGATCGCACCGACCTGCCCGATCAGGGTCTTGGCGCTGGCCACCCGCGCACGCTCGTCGCGCCGCGCGACGATGGTGCCCGCGATGTCCGCGATGGCGGCGCGCACCCATTTGCGGCCGATGTCGACGCCGACGACCCAGCCTGCGCTCGGATTGAGCTCGTAGAGGAGGGCGCTCGGGCCGCGCTCGCCCCGCGATCGCCCCACCTCCCTCACAAGGCGTGCGTCGAGCAGTCCGCCGAGGGCGAGCGAGACGGTCGGTTTCGAGAGGCCGCTTACCCTCGCCACCTGCGCCCGCGACAGCGGCCCCTGGTGGTGGATCAGGTCGAGCACAGTTCGCTCGTTGATGGCGCGGAGGAGGCTCGGCGTGCCGACCGTTATGGAGGCAGGTACGCGGAGCCCTCCGTGCTGAGGCCTCCGCCCGACCGCCACCGGCGCTCCATCCATAGTTAGTAAGAATTCCTTACGGTGAGACCTTAGCCGCTGCCGGCCGTCTCGTCAAGACGCTCGATCAGCCGTGGGGAAAGAAGCGGGGGAGGTGCGAGCGATTCGCTTCGAGGAGGGCGTCGAAAAGTGGTCTGGCGACGTTGTACCGGGCCACCAGCGGGTTAGCAAGCAGCGCCTTGAGACCGGCCTCGCGGTCGCCGTCGACCGCCGCCTTCACGGTCAGACGCTCATACGCCTTCACCTGCTGCACGAGGCCGAGCATCTCCGGTGCGAGGGGATCGAGCCGGTCCGCGCGCGCGCCGTCGTGGCCAACCCGTGCCGGGATCTCGACCACCGCGTCATCGGGCAGGTCGGGCAGTGCGCCGTCGTTGCGGACGTCCACGACCTGGACGTCGTCTGTGCCGGCATACAGGGAAGCGATGAGCTGAGCCGCCGCCTCGCTGTAGTAAGCGCCGCCGCGCTGTTCGAGCAGCGCGGGTTTCTCGGCGAGGTTGGGGTCGCGGTACATCTCGAGCAGGCCGCGCTCGATCGCCATGACCTCCTCCGCCCGCGACTTCTTCGAGCCGGAGACCTGCTCGCGCAGGACCTCGTCGGTCAAGTAGTAGTAGCGCAGGTAGTACGAGGGCACGGCGTGCAGGAGGAGGATCAGGCCCACCGGGATGCCGACGTGCTTCGCGATCTCGTCGGCCGAGCTCTCGATCAATTCGGGCAGGCGGTCGTCTCCATCGACCATGACTTTCCGCTCCCAGGTCAGGTGGTTGAGGCCGACGTGGTCGAGCAGCAATCGCTCCGGCGCGGCGTCGAGGAGCCTGGCAAACTGGCGCTGGAAGCCCATCGCCGAGTTGCATAGGCCGATCGCGCGGTGACCCCGGTCGAGCAGGGCTTGCATGACGATGCCGACGGGGTTGGTGAAGTCGACGAGCCACGCGCCTTTCGCGCCGCGCTTCTCCGTCTGCTCGGCGATGTCGAGCACGATGGGAACCGTGCGAAGCGCCTTGGCGAATCCGCCAGGACCGGTGGTCTCCTGGCCGATGCACCCAAACTCGACGGGCAGCGTCTCGTCGACAAGGCGCGCGGCCTGCCCGCCGACCCGGAGCTGGACGATGACAAAGCTCGCGCCGTCGAGCGCCCCGTCTCGGTCCTTCGTGGTGACCAGCCGTCCGGGCCAGTCGTGCTTCGCCAGGATTCTCCTGGCCAGGCCGCCGACGACCTCGAGGCGCTCGTCGTCGATGTCGTGGAGGACGAGCTCGTCGACCGGAAGACGGTCGCGACGCTGATGAAAACCTTCGATCAGCTCAGGCGTGTAAGTGCTGCCGCCGCCGACGACCGCAATCTTTACGCCCACATCGCGGCATCGTACGCGAGAATATGCGGGAATTGTTAGGGATGTTTCCTGTTAAGACGGTTCTGGCGGTGGACGGCGGCGCGTCGAAGGTGGACGTGGCGCTCGTCGACGTCGAAGGAAACGTCCTCTCGGCGATCCGCCGGCGCGGCCGGTTCAACTTCGGGCTTGGCTCGAACGGATCGTTCGACGGCCTGGCGCGGGCGATCACCGATGCGACGCGCGGAGGCGTGCCCGCCCTTGGCGTGTTCTGCCTCGCCGGCGCCGACCTCGCGCTGGACGATCGCCGGATCGAGGCACAGCTGCTGGGCCAGGGATGGACGCGCAGGACCCTGATCCGCAACGACACGTTCGCCGTCCTGCGCGCCGGCACGGACCGGAAGTGGGGGGTCGCCGTCGTCTGCGGCACGGGTATGAACTGCGCCGCCGTCGCACCCGACGGTCGCTCCGTGCGCTTTCCGTCGTTTGGCGAACTCTCGGGCGACCGCGCCCACGGGGGCGGATGGCTCGGCCGGACGGCGCTGGGTGTGGCGATCAGGGCGCGCGACGGGCGGGGGCCGCGGACGCGGCTGGAACAGATGGTGCCCGCGTATTTCGGCATGTCACGTCCTCACGCCGTGATGGAGGCGGTGTACGTGGGCAAGCTCGGAAGCGGGCGGCTCAGCGAGCTGGCGCCGCTCGTGTTCAAGGCAGCGGCGGCGGGTGACGAGGTGGCTCAGGGCCTGATCGGCGAGATGGTGGACGAGATCGTCGCCACGGCCAATGCGGCGATCCGCCGGCTTCACCTCACCCGCACAGATGTGGACGTCGTGCTGGGTGGGGGAGTGCTTCGCGCGGCGGACGAAAAGCTGCTCGGCAGGATCCGTGAGGGCATCGCGGCCGTCGCGCCTCGCGCTCAGATCGTGCAGCTGGCCGCGCCGCCGATCGTGGGCGCGGCGCTGATCGGCCTGGACGCGCTGAAGGCCTCCGGGGAAGCGCATGCGCGGGTGCGCGACTCGCTGACCAACGCGAGGTTGCGCTAGCCGAGTTTTCCGCCCCTTGCCGGCACTCGACGCATTCAGCGCCCGAGGAAATGTGCTGTTGCCGGCACTCGGCGCAAATGTGTCCCGCGCGGGGGAACCTTCCCCGGCATCAAAAAGTGGTATTGACCACTTGGCTGATCTGTGCTTAACTTCCCGCTCGTGGGGACAGGGAGGGCAGTACCACTTGAGTAAGCAGGAAGAGACAAGAGACCGCGTGCTCGACCTCGTCGAGAACCTCGTCGTCGGCATGCCGATCCCGGCCGAGCGCCAATTGGCAATTGACCTCGGAGTCTCAAGACTCACGGTCCGCGCCGCCCTCGACGACCTCGTCCGCGACGGCTACCTCGACCGCAGGCACGGCAGCGGCACCTACGTCACCGAGCCCAAGATCGCCCAGCCGCTCACGCTTACGAGCTTCAGCGACGACATGCGGCGGCGCGGGATGACCCCCGGGAGCCGGACACTCGAGCTCACCTCTACGACCGCGGGCGCCCGGCTTGGGCACAGGCTCGGCGTGTCGCCCGAAGCAAAGCTCTTCAGGGTCAAGCGACTGAGGCTCGCCGACTCGCAGCCCATGGCGATGGAGGTCCTGCACGTCCCCGAATCCCTCGTCCCGGGCCTGACCAGGCAGGACTTCGAGGACCACTCCTTCTACGAGCTGCTTCGCAACCGCTACGGGATCACGATCGCCAGCGGCACACAGTCCATCGAACCCACCGTGACGAGCGAGGAAGAGTCAGAGGTGCTCAACGTCCCGCTCCACTCACCCGCATTCCTCTTCGAGCGGACGACCGTCTCCGAGTCAGGGCGGATCGTCGAGTTCGTCCGCTCCATCTATCGCGGCGACCGTTATCGCCTGGTCGCCGACCTCGTACCGCAGCGAAGCCGCAACGGGCGCTCGGCCGGCGCCCTGGGCGCGCCAGGCGCGGCCGCGAGGGCACGTCGAGGCGACCACAAAGATGGCGCTCCCGCGCCGCATTCACCACATAGGGGGAAAAACGCCAGATGAACATACGGAAACGTTGGGTGACCGGCATCGCGGTCGCCTTCACGCTTGTTGCCGCGGCCTGTGGCTCCACAGGCAGCAGCAACAACAACTCGTCGAACCAGACCGGCACGCTCACGGTCTGGCTCATGAACGGAAGCGCTCCGCAGAGCGTCATCGACGCGGTCAACACGGACTTCAAGACGAAGTATCCGAACGTGACCGTCAACGTCGAGATCCAGCAGTGGAGCGACGTCACGACCAAGCTCGACACCGCGTTCCAGGGCAGCAACCCGCCCGACGTGATGGAGCTGGGCAACACTTTGGTGGCCAAGTACGCCGCGGCCGGGGCGCTGCTTGACATCACGGGCAAGAAGGCCGGCTTCGACAACTCCGCGACCTGGCTGCAGTCCCTGACGGACTCCTGCACCCAGAGCGGCAAGCTCTACTGCGTTCCGTACTACGCGGGCAGCCGCGCCATCATCTACCGCAAGGACTTCTTCGCCGCCGCGGGCGTCGCGCCTCCTGACAGCATGGACGGCCTGCTGACGGTCGGCCAGAAGCTCATGACCGCGCACGCATCCGACCCCAACTTCTCCGCGCTCTACTTCCCCGGCAAGTACTGGTACGCCGCGCTGCCCTTCGTCTGGGACTTCGGCGGCGACATCGCCTCCCAGTCGGGCGGCAAGTGGTCCGGCACCCTCGACCAGCCCAGCTCGCAGCAGGGCCTGACCACGCTTCAGAACCTAGTGAGCAAGCTCTCGCGCGCCGACAAGTCGGGCGACGAGGCCAAGCAGGACGCGGCCTTCGCTCAGGGCCACATCGCGATGATCATCGCCAACGGCTGGGAAGTCGGCGTCATCCTCGACCCGAAGTCCGGCAACCCCGCGCTGAAGGACCAGCTCGGCGCGTTCCCGATCCCGAGCCACAACGCGGGCTCGACCGCCCCGGTCTTCCTCGGCGGTTCAGACCTCGGCATCTCCGCGAAAAGCAAGCACCAGGACCTGGCTCAGGCCTGGATCGCCTCGCTTACCGGCAACAAGCACATGGCTGAGATGGCTACCGTGGGCGGGGTCATCCCGAACACGACGTCGATGCTCAACCTGGGCACCGGCATCAACTCGACCTTCTACAACGCGGCCAAGAACAGCAAGTTCGTGCCCAACTCGCAGAACTGGGCGAGCGTGGAGAGCGCGAACGTGCTCCCCGACATGCTCGTCAAGATATTCACCAGGCAGCAGGACATTCAAACCGCGACCACCGCCGCGAGCGCCAGGATCACCACGATCCTGAACGGCGGCGGCTAACAGACCAAGGTCAAAAAGGGGGCTGGCTCGATGGGATTGGCGGTCGCAACGCCTGACCAGAAGCCAGCCTCCTTGCTACGTTTGGGGCAAAGCTTCCGGCGCCGGCTGTTTCCCTACGCCCTGATCACGCCGAGCGTCGCTGTCATCGCTGGAATCCTCGCCTTTCCGCTCGGCATGCTGGTCTGGATCTCGCTTCAGCACTACGGGCTGCGCGAGCTGATCCAGCACCAGGGCGAGTGGGTCGGGCTCGGCAACTACCAGAAGATCCTGGCCGACCCGCTCTTCCATCAGGTCATCTTCCGTTCGCTGGCGTTCACTTTTGCCTGCGTCGCCCTGACCGTCGTCATGAGCACCCTGATCGCGCTGCTGCTCCTGAAAGTGCGTCGCGCGGTCCGGGTGATAGTCATGAGCGCTCTGGTGTTCGTCTGGGCCACTCCGGTCGTCGTGACCGTGGACATCTGGCAGTGGATGTTCGACTACGAGTTCGGGGTCATCAACTACCTGCTCACCCAGCTGCACCTCGGGGACTTCATCCATCACAACTGGTTCGACAACCCGCTCCAGGGTTGGACGGTCTTCGTCGTCATCGTGGTTTGGGGTGCGATCCCGTTTGTGACGATAACCCTGTATGCCGGGCTTCTCCAGGTGCCGGCTGAGCTGCTCGACGCGGCGCAGGTCGACGGCGCCGGAACGTGGCAGAGATTCCGATACGTAACCGCCCCGATGCTCAAACCGATCTTCCTGATCGTCATCTGCCTGTCCACGATCTGGAACTTCGGGGTGTTCAACCAGATCTACATCCTCCTCAACCAGCGTCCCAGCTCCGACTACTACACGATCGCGATCTACTCCTACCGGGAGTCGTTCGGGGTCACGCAGTACGGCATCGGAGCGGCAATCGCGGTGCTCCTGGTGCTCGTCCTGATCGTCGTCACGCTCTTCTACGTCAGGGAGACCGTGAGACAGGCGGAGATCGCTTGATCGCCCCCGAGGCGGCGCGTGGAGTCCGTGCCCGGCAAGCGACCGAGACCCAGGCCGCCGCGGGAGTCAGCCGCGCTGGAATCAAGCAGCTCGTATTCGACCTGACTGGCATCGGCGTGGCCGTGGTGATGCTGTTCCCGATCTACTGGATGGTCATCACCGCGTTCAAGCCAGGACGCGACATTCTGACCCTCGTGCCGAAGTGGTTTCCGGCGCCCTTCACGCTCGACAACTTCAAGGACGCGATCGCGCGGCCGTTCTTCCTCGACGACGTCCGCAACAGCGTGATCATCGTCGCCGTCATGCTCGCCGCTGCGCTGCTGGTCGCCTTCCTGGCCGCGGTCGGCACGGCGCGCTTTGGCTTTCGGGGACGCACGGCGTACCTCGTGATGATCATCGGCGTCCAGATGGTGCCGTTGAACGCGCTGATCATCCCGCTCTACATGCTCCTCGACAGCGCGGGCCAGGTCGACGCGCTGCCCGGCGTGATCGCGATCTACCTGGCGGTCGTGCTGCCCTTCATGATCTGGACGCTGCGCGGGTTCGTGGCCAACATCCCGGTGGAGCTCGAGGAGTCGGCGATGATCGACGGGTGCACACGGGTGGGGGCCTTCTTCCGGATCACCTTCCCACTCGTGGGCCCCGGCCTGGTGGCGACCGCGATCTTTGGGTTCATCCAGGCCTGGAACGAGTACATCATCGCCTACGTGCTTCTATCCAGCCCGACCAACCAGACGCTCACTGTATGGCTGGCGTCGTTCACCACCAACCACGGACCCGAGTGGGGGCCGCTGATGGCGGCGGCGACGCTGACCGGGCTGCCGGTGGTCGCCTTCTTCCTGATCCTGCAGCGCTACCTGGCCGGCGGGCTCACAGCGGGCGCGGTGAAGGGTTGAGCTCGGTCGAAGGGCTCGCGCTGCGCTGCCTGCTTCCCGGTTTCGACGGCACGGTGGCGCCGGACTGGGTGCGGCGGCGGGCCGCGCAAGGCCTCGGCGGCATCGTCCTGTTCGGCCGCAACGTGGACTCGGACGAGCAGGTCCGCGCGCTGACCGCGGCCCTTCATGCCGAGCGGCCCGACCTCGTCGTCGCCATCGACGAGGAAGGCGGTGACGTGACCAGGCTCGACGCCCGGACGGGCAGCCGCTATCCGGGCAACCTCGCGCTCGGCGCGGCCGGCGATCCGCGGCTGACTGCAGAGGTCGCCGCCGAGATGGGCGCCAGGCTCGCAGCCGTCGGTGTCGACCTGAACCTGGCGCCGGTCGCGGACGTGAACACGAACCCCCAGAACCCGATCATCGGCGTGCGGTCGTTCGGTTCCGACCCAGACGCCGTCGCCGAGCACACCGCGGCCTGGGTGCGAGGGATGCAGGGCGCGGGCGTGGCCGCATGCGCCAAGCATTTCCCTGGGCACGGCGACACGTCCGTGGACTCACACCTCGCGCTTCCGGTCGGCAAGGGAGAGCTGGCGCCGTTCAAGGCAGCGATCGGCGCGGGCGTCAAGGCGATCATGAGCGCGCACGTCGTGGTCCCGTCCATCGACCAGCAGCCGGCGACGATCAGCTCCAGGGTCATGACGGGTTTGCTGCGCGACGAGCTCGGTTTCGAGGGAGTCGCTGTCACGGACGGGCTCGAGATGGCAGCGCTCAGCGGCGCGCGGACGCTCGCGGAGGGCGCGGTGCTCTCGCTGGCCGCCGGGTGCGACGCGCTGTGCGTGGGCGGCGGGCTGCGCGACGAGGTCGTGGTCGACGAGCTGGTCGCGGCGATCGTGTCGGCCGTGAACGATGGCCGTCTGGGGGAAGAGCGCCTCGGTCAGGCCGTCTCACGAATGAGCCAGTTGTCTTCCCCGCTTGCGGGGAAGTCCGCGGCGAAGCCGCGGGAAGGGGCTGCCCGGCTTGTCGCCCGGCGGGCGATCCGCGTCGAGGGTCACGTCACCGTCGGCGATGAGGCCGTGGTGATTCGACTCGACTCTCCGAGCTCGAACGCGGCCGGAGAGGTGCCCTGGGGCATGGCCGGCGCCCTCGCCGCGCGTGGTGTCCGCATCACCGAGGACACCGGAAGGCTCGTCATCGCCGTCCGCGACCTGCACCGCCAACCCGAGAACCAGGTGCGAGCGGCCTCCCTCCTCGAAAGCCATTCCGACGCCGTCGTCGTCGAGATGGGCGTGCCCGTCTGCCGGCCCCAGGCCGCGAAGAATTACGTCGCCACGCAAGGCTCTGCGCGCGTCTGCGCCGAGGCGGCGGCCGCGGTGATGAGGCCATGAGCGAGGACCTGCACCCGCAAGCCGACCAGCTCGACGACCTCTCGGCCCTCGAGCTTGTGACCCTCATGCACGCCGAGGACCGCAACGCGGTCGAGGCCGTCCGGACGGCGCTGGAGAGCATCGCCGGCGCCGTCGAAGCGATCACCGGCCGGCTGCGCGCGGGCGGCCACCTTCACTACTTCGCCGCCGGCACCAGCGGCTGGGTCGCGGCGATGGACGCGGCCGAGTGCCCGGCCACGTTCGGCGTCGCCCCGGACGCGGTCCAGGCTCACACCGTCACCGACGAAGACGAGGACGACCGCGCCGCCGGACAGGAGGCCGCCCGGGAGGCCGGGGTCGGTCCCGCCGACGTCGCGGTCGGGATCAGCGCCAGCGGCCGGACGGCCTTCGTCATCGGCGCGCTCGAGGAAGCGACCGCGCGCGGCGCGCTTACGGTCTCGCTCACTTCCAACACCCGCTCACGGATGGCTCGCGGCGTGGACATCGCAATCGAGGTAGAGACCGGTTCGGAGGTGATCGCCGGCTCGACGCGTCTCAAGGCGGGCACGGTGCAGAAGCTCGTGCTCAACATGCTGAGCACAGCGGTCTTCACCAGGCTTGGTCGCACCCGCCGCGGACGCATGGTGGGCGTGGTCGCCAGCAACGAGAAGCTGCGCGAACGCGCGGCGCGGATCGTCGCCGACCTCTCCGGGGTGTCGCTCGAGGAGGCGCGGGAACGGCTGCACGCCGCGGGTGGCGACATCAGGGCTGTGCTCGCCGAGGTGCAGCGGGCGTGAGGACGCTGCTTCGCGGAGCGCTCCACGGGGCGGGCGCGGCCGATGCGGTGCTCGTCGACGGCGAGGTGATCACCTGGGTTGGCACCGGCCGGCCGCCACAGCGCCCCGACGACGAGATCCTCGCCGAGCCTGGCGAGACGATCGCGCCTGGGTTCGTCGACCTCCAGGTCAACGGCTACGCGGGACGTGACGCGGCGGACGGCGCGGACGCGATCGCGGCGATCTCCAACGCCCTGCCCGCCACCGGAGTGACCGCCTTCCTGGCCACGATCATCTCGGCACCGGTGGAGGTCGGCGCGGAGTTCACCGCGGCCGTGGGGGCGGCCGCCGAGGCTCCCGGGGCGCGCGTCCTGGGCGCGCACGTCGAGGGGCCCTTCCTCAATCCGTCGTTCCACGGCGCCCACCTGCGGTCGAACCTGGCCGAGCCCACCGCGAAAAACGTCGACGTCGTCCTGGCGGCGAGGCCGCGCCTGGTCACGCTCGCGCCTGAGCTCAAAGGAGGGCTCGAGGCGATCCAGCGCCTGCACCAGGCGGGCGTCGTGGTCTCCGCCGGGCACACCGGAGCTGATTTCGAGCTCGGGCGCAAGGCGATCGAGGCGGGCGTCACGTTCGGTACGCACGTCTACAACGCGATGCCGCCAGTCCATCACCGCCACCCGGGGATCGCGCTCGCGCTGCTCCTCGACAACCGGGTCACCACCGGGCTGATCGCCGACGGAGAGCACGTTCATCCGGCGGTGTGCGAGCAGCTCGTGCGCGTCAAGGGGACGTCGCGGATCGCCCTTACGACCGACCAGGTCGCCGCCGCAGGCGGGCCGGCGGGTACCTTCACTCTCTCGGGGCGAACCGTGATCAGCGACGGGCGTGTGGTCAAGCTGGAGGACGGCACGCTGGCGGGCAGCGCGGCGACGATGCCAGACCTGGTGCGGCTGATGGCGCGACTGCCGGGAATGACGGCCGCGCGCGCGATCGGCCTGGCCTCGAGCGTGCCGGCCCGCGTGCTCGGGGAGCGCCTGCTCGGGCGCATCGGCGAGGGCGCCTGCGCCGACCTCGTCGTTCTCGACGCCGAGCTGCGCCCCCGGCTGACGATGATCCGAGGTGTGGTCAAATTCCGGCGATCCTCTTAGGGCTCGACATCGGAGGTTCGTCCAGCCGGGCACGACTGCGGGCCGGGACGAAGATCCTCGACGCCACCGGGCCGGGCGCCAACATCGCGACCGTCGACCGAGCCGTGGTCGACGAGCGGCTTGCCACGCTGCTCGGCCAGCTCGGCGACGTCCATCCCGACGCGTGCTGCGCGGGCGCGGCCGGGGCGGAGGCGCCTGACGCGCGGGCCCGGCTGCAGGACTTCCTCGCGCGCAGGTTTCCGAACAGCCGCACCTGCGTCGTCCATGACTCGCACCTCGTCCTCGCCGCGGCCGGTCGCGATGCCGGGATCGCGCTGATCGCCGGCACCGGCACGGTCGCGTACGCGCGCGCGCAAGACGGCCGCGAGTCGCGACGTGGCGGCTGGGGCTGGCTGGTCGGGGACGAGGGCGGCGGCGTGTGGATCGCGCGCGAGGCCGCGCGCCTCGTGATGACGCGGGCCGAGAGCGGCGCAGCGGTCGGCGAGCTCGGCCAGGCGCTCATGGCGGCCTGCGGCGCGGAGGAACCGGAGCAGATGCTCGCGAACCTGCATAACAGGCACGAACCGATGCAGTGGGCCGCGCTCGCCGCGACCGTGTTCGACACCGCGGACGAGGACGTGGGCGCGCGCGACATCATCCACCGCGCCGCCGCGGAGCTCGTGCGCCTGGTTCTTCCCCTGCGTGACGTCTGCCCGGACGGCCCGGTCGTCCTGGCCGGAGGGCTCCTCCTGAACCAGTCCCGGCTCGAGTCCGAGGTGCGCGCGCTCGTCCCCGTCGAGTGCGTTCGGCTCGAGCAGCCTCCGGTCGAGGGGGCGCTGCGCCTCGCCGAAGGCCTGCTGCGATGAACCGGTTCCGGCGCGAGATCGCCGAGCAGCCTGAAGTTGCCACGCGCCTGCTCGCGCACGGCCCCCAGGCGGCGGAGCGCATCGCGGAGCGCATCCGCGAGCAGGGGCCCAGAGGGTTCACGATCGCCGCGCGCGGAAGCTCAGACCACGCGGCGCTCTACGCCAAGTACCTCTTCGGCGTCAGAAACCGCACTCTGGTCGCTCTGGCGGCTCCGTCCCTGTTCACGCACTACGCGCGCCCGCCGCGCCTCGACGGCCAGTGCGTCATCGGCATCTCGCAGTCGGGCGAGTCGCCCGACGTGATCGCGGTGATCGAGGAGGCGCGGCGCCAGGGGTGCGTGACGCTCGCCATCACCAATGACGGCGATTCGAAGCTTGCGCGCGCCGCGGGGCTGGTGCTCCCGCTAGAGGCCGGTCCGGAGGTGAGCGTGCCCGCCTCCAAGACCTACACCGCGAGCGTGCTTGCGATGGCCCTGCTTTCGCAGGCCCTCGACCCCGATCCCTCCTTCCAAGCCGCCCTCGAGCAGGTGCCCGCGGCGATCAGCCGCGCGCTCGAGCGCCAGCCAGACCTCGACGCGCTCGTGGAGCCGCTGATGGGTCCGCGCGCGGTCGTCCTCGGTCGTGGGTTCAACTTCTCGACCGCGGAGGAGATTGCGCTGAAGCTCAGCGAGACCAGCTACGTGCTCGCCCGCGCCTGGTCGGTCGCCGACTTCGAGCACGGACCGATCGCGATCGCCGAGGCGGGCTTGCCCGTCCTCATCGTCGACGGCGGCGGGCTGGTCGCCGCCGACCTCGAGTCAGTCCGGGCGCGGCTCGAGGCGAAGGGCGCGGAGGTCCTTCATCTCTTCGACGTCTCGGGCCTCCCCGAAGAGCTGACTCCGATCCCGCTGGCGGTACTTGGCCAGCTGCTCGCGCACGACGTCGCGGTCGCTCGCGGCATCGACCCCGATCAGCCGCGCACGATCCAGAAAGTCACCCGCACCTGGTGACGCGGCGACGTCCTCGATGATGATCAGCGCGGGCGTCATCACCGCGAGGCAGAAAAGCGCCTCGTCCGCGGTGAACGCGACCTCGACCGCGCAGCCCGCCTCCTCGAGCGTGTGGCGCGCCTTCTCGCGGCCGGCCCAGTCGCGGCCGACGAGCAGGATCCAGGGCGTGGCCTCGTAAAGGACCTCGTCCTCGACCGCCGGCAGGAGCGCGTGCACAGCCATGGCTAGGCGGCCGTCAGCCGCTCGACCTCTTGGCGCAGGAGGTCGAGGTCGACCGGCTTGGTGAGAAATGCGTCGATCCGCCCGCCCTCGAGCGCCTTGCGTACGCCCTCAGACAGATCGCCCGTGAGGGCGATGACCTTGATCGGATGAAGGATGTGGCGCTTGCGCAGCATCTCGAGGACCTCGACGCCGTCGTACATCGGCATGTGCACGTCGAGGATCACGAGCCCGAACTCACCGGTGGCGCCCATCTCGAGCGCCTGGTTGCCGTCCGGCGCGGTCGTGACCGAGAAGCCCTTGGACTCGAGGAAGTAGGTCAGGAGCTCCGCGCTTGCCGGATCGTCATCCGCGACGAGTATCCGTACCGTCATGTGGCGGCCACGCGCCGGTCGCCATCTGACATCCGCAGCAGCTGGCTCACGGCGGTGCCGAAAGTCCGTGTGTCGATCGGCTTGGCGATGTAACCGATGCAGCCGGCGCGCAGCGCAAGCTCCCGGTCGCCCTGCATCGCGTGGGCGGTGAGTGCGACAACCGGGACCATCGCGTACGCCGGGTCACCTTTGAGCTGTTTGGTGAACGAGAGCCCGTCCTGGCCCGGAAGCTGGATATCCATCAGGATCATGCGCGGCGGGCGCTCACGGATTCGCTCCAGCGCCTCAGGCGCCGAGCCGGCGACCTCGACCTCGAAACCCTCCAGCTCCAACACCGCGCGGGTCAGCATCTGGTTGGCCTCGTTGTCCTCGACGACGAGGATCCGGCTTCGGTCGCTCATTTCGCGCCGTTCCGGTGCGCGACCACGCGTTTGAGCAGGCCGACGATGTCCGAGTTCGCCATCGAGCCTCGGCTCAAGATCTGCGAGACCCTGCCGTTGAGCAGTCGCTTGTCCGCCTCGGACAGGTTGCTTGCCGTGAGCACCATGATCGGCACGTCGCGTGTCGCCTCGTCCGCGCGCAAGGCTTCGACGACGTCGAAGCCGTTGACCTCCGGCATCATCAGGTCGAGGAGCACGAAGTCGGGCCTGGTGGACTTGGCGAGCTCGATCGCCTCGCGCCCGCCCGCCGCGGGCACGACGATAAAGCCGGCGGGCTCGAGGGTCTTGGCCAGCCACATGCGGTTGGCGGGCTCGTCGTCGACGACCAGGACGCGGATCTCGTCCTTTCCAGGCGTGCGCTCCAGCTTGAACTGGTTCAGCCGGTTGACCAGCAACCTCGCGTCGACGGGCTTGACGAAGTAGTCGATGGCGCCCAGCGACATGCCGAGCTCCGGGTTGTCGACCACGCTCACGACGACGATCGGGATGCCGCTCGTGATGTCGTCGCTCTTCAGCCGCGTGATCACCTCCCAGCCGTCGACCACGGGAAGGATGATGTCGAGCGTGATCGCCGCCGGCTGCAGCCGGCGCGCCTTCTCCAGCGCCTCGACGCCCGTGCGCGCGACCTCGGCGCGGTAACCGGCCCCGACCAGCTGGCGAATGAGCAGCTCGGCCGCGGCGGGGTCGTCCTCGACGACCAGCACCAGCGGGCCCGACGCGTTTGCGTGGCCGTTCGCGGCCGGTACGAGCTGCGGCTGCACCACCGGCAGCGTGCCCCTGCGCACCGGAAGCACCAGCGTGAAGACGCTGCCCTTGTCCACCGCGCTGCTCACCCGCACGTCGCCGCCGTGCAGGAGGGCGAACCGCCGGGTCAGGGCAAGGCCGAGACCGGTGCCTTCGTGCTTGCGGCCGGGGCCCTGGTCGATCTGGTGGAACTCGTGGAAGATCTGCTTCTGGTCGTCGGGCGCGATGCCGATGCCGGTGTCGGCGACGGCGAACTCGACCGTCCCTCCGGTCCTCTTGACGCCGATCGACACCGTTCCTCCCTCGGGCGTGAACTTGATCGCGTTGGAGAGGAGGTTGAGCAGCATCTGCTTGAGCTTGCCGGCGTCGGCCAGGATCTGCCCGCCGCCGTCGGCGTTCCACTCGAGCGTGATGTCCTTCTTGGAGACGAGAGGCTCGATCGTCTTGACCACCTGGTCGACGGCTTCTTTGACGTCCACCGCCTGGAGCCGAAGCTCCATCTGCCCGGCCTCGACCTTGGACAGGTCGAGGATGTCGTTGATCAGCCCGAGCAGGTGCTTGCCGCTGGTCAGGATCTGGTTCAGGAATCGAGTCCGCGTGGCCGCGTCGAACTGTCCCTCGCGCGCGTCGCCCAGAAGCTCGGAGAATCCGATGATCGCGTTGAGCGGCGTTCGCAGCTCATGGCTCATGTTGGCGAGGAAGACACTCTTGTGCTTGTTCGCCTCCTGCAGTGCGGCGTTCGCCGACTCGAGCTGGACGATGAGATGGCGGCGGTCGAGGGCAGTGACGAATGCGCTCATCAGCTGCTGGATGCGGCTCAGCTCGTCGCCCCCGAACTCGGGCGTGAATGGGCCCGCGAGGACGGCGAAAGTGCCCGCGGCGGAGAGCCCCGCGACCGGGATGGCCAGCACCGTGGTCTCGGCGCTTCCCAGGGTGACCTGGTTGACGCCGCGCTGCAGCTCCCGCAGCTGCCCGCCGAGCTGTTCGACGTCCGCTTCGGAGATGCCGCGCACGGCGGTCGATTTGCCCGCGGAGTCGTAGAGCACGCCCGCGGCGCCGCCGACAAGGCGGATCCCAAGCTCGAGGGCGCGGCCCGCGAGGGCGTCGCGGTCCTCGCTGACCAGGAGGTTCTCCATGAACGTGCGCAGCTCCTCCTCCTCTTCGGCGCGCCACTGCCTTCGCAGCCACGCGGGAGGCGCGAAGCTCACGTAGAGGAGGGGAACTATGGCGAGAGTGAAGAGGTCGAGGATCGCCTGGACCGCCGGCTGGTGGACCAAGAGCCCGATCGAGATGGCCACCACCAGCACCGCGACCAGGCCGCCGAAGCCGAGGCTCAGGGCGTGCAGCCGCCATGCCTGGACGGCAGGCACGCGCCGGGCCACTAGCCAGAAGCGGACGATCGGCTCGATGACACAGGCGCACCAGACGCCGATCCACGCAATGGCGATGACAAGACCCCAGGCGCGGGGTAGGTGCAGCGCCAGGGTTGCGATGACAAGAGCGCTGGATGCCGCTAGCGAAGCGATCGCGGCGACATGCCAGCGCCTAGGGAGGGGGATTAGCGCGTTTCGATAGCGCAGCAGGGCGTAGGCCGAGCCGGCGAACGCGAGCAGCTCGATCCCGCCGAGCAGAGGAATCGTGAAGGGCAGGTGGGCCTGCAGCCGGCCGAGGCCGACCACCGCCGCGAGAAGGATGATGGCGAGGGCCAGGAAGGCCATCGAACTGTCGCGGCGGCGCAGCCAGTGATAGGCCGTGGCGACGCCGAGCACGACGAACGCGACGGCGACCGCCTCCTGCAGGAACGCGACGAACTCCGTCATCTAGGCCGCGCCCAGCGGCGACAGCATCCGCACGTCGGCGGCGAAGAGGTTGACCACCGTCGGGTCCCACTGGCAGCCGGCGCCCGCCCGCAAGGTCGCAAGCGCCTCCTCGACTGTTTTGCGCGCCCGGTAGGGACGGTCGTTGACGAGGGCGTCGAACGCGTCGCATACCGCGACGATCCGCGCGAGCTGAGGGATCGACGTGCCCGCGAGCCGGTCGGGATACCCGGTTCCATCCCAGCGCTCGTGGTGGTTGCGGATGATGGGCAGCAGGCCGGCGCCCGTGCGGAGGGGCGCGACGATCGTCTCGCCGATGATCGGGTGGAGGTGCATCGTCACCTGCTCGTCGGCGCTGAGCGGGCCGGGCTTGAGCAGGATCGCGTCGGGGATGCCGATCTTGCCGATGTCGTGGATCAGGCCGCCGCGGTAAAGCGTCTCCAGCTGCGACGGACCCAGGCCCAACCGCGCGCCCACCGCGCGCGCCGACTCGGCGACGCGCTGGGTGTGCGCCTCGGTGTATGGATCCTTGGCCTCGACCGCGGCCGCGAGGGCGAAGATCACGTGCTCAGCGCTGTCGAGCGAGTCGTAGACGTTCTTGAGCCGCAGCATCGAGGTGACGCGCGCGACGAGCTCGACCCGGTCGACCGGCTTGGTCATGTAATCGTCGGCGCCGGCCTCGAGGGCGCGCACCCGGTCGCTCGTGTCGTCGAGCGATGTGATCATCACGACCGGGATCAGCCGCGACGCCTGGCTCGCCTTGATGCGCCCGCAGACCTCGAAGCCGTCCATGCCCGGCATCTGCACGTCCAGCAGGACGAGGTCAGGCGGCGACGCCTGGATCGCCTTCAACGCGCTCGTCCCGTCGGCGGCGGTGCGCACCTGGCAGTCGACGCCCGCGAGGCAGGCCTCGATCAGCTCGCGGTTGGCCTCGCCGTCGTCCACGACCAGTACGACAGGGACACGTTCCGGCCGCGCGAGGCCCCGCGCGGCGGGCGAGGGGGGAGCAACCTCGCCTCGCCGCCCGGGCCAGGCGGCCGGCTTGAGCGCGGCGACGAAGGCCGCGGCCGACGGGTAGCGCTCGTCGGGGCGCTTGGCCAGCGCGCGCTCGAGCACTCCCTGGACGTGCGCTGAGAGCTCGCCGCGCAACTCGCGCGTCGGCGGCATCTGCTTGGTGACGTGGGACAGCAGCGTGGCGGCGGGAGTGTCGGCCTGGAAAGGCACGCGGCCGGTCAGCATCTCGTAGGCGACGACCGCGAACGAGTACACGTCCGAGGACCCGGTCAAAGGCTCGTCGGCCGCCTGCTCGGGCGACATGTACTCGGGGGTGCCCATCACCGTGCCGGAGCTGGTCAGGCGCTGCATCGAGCCGGCCATCTTCGCGAGCCCGAAGTCGGCCAGCACCGGAGTCCCATCGACGTGGAGCAGGATGTTCGAGGGCTTGATGTCGCGGTGGAGGATGCCCTCCCGGTGGGCGTAGTCGAGGGCGCCGGCAATCTGTTCCAGGACAGCGACGGCGTCCCGAAGGTCCATCGGGCGGCCCAGCCTGTCGGCCAGGGTGCCTCCCTCGACGAGCTCGAGCACGAGGTACGCGAGGCCGTCCTCGTAGCCGAAGTCGTAGATCTCGAGGATGTTGGGGTGCTTGAGGCGCGCAACCGACCTTGCCTCCTGCTGGAACCGCTCGCGGTACAGCGGGTCGTCGGCGAAGAAGTCGGGCAGGGCTTTGATGGCGACGTACCGGTCGAGCGCGGGATGGTACGCCCGGTAGACCGTGGCCATGCCGCCGCGCCCGATGCGCCCGATGATCTTGTAGGAGCCGAGCGAGGATCCGTCCTGGAGCTTCATCGCAGCGATCCGAAGAGGGCGAGCAGGCCGATCACCCCGGGCGCGAGGGCGAGCGCGAGGTTGACCACCAGGACCATGGAAGTGAGGACGTACCGGCGGGCGTCAGGATGCGCGTGTTCAAAGCGCACCCCCGCTCGCGCAATGACCACCGACAATTAACAGCCCACGCTCCCTTGCGACACAAGATTAAGAAGTGTTTGCTTAAAGCTGGAGTGCTCCGTAGGGCTAATCCGCTACCCGACCGGGTAGTTTTGTTAATCCGGGGGGATTAAATCCAGCCTTCCTTGGCGGCCTGGTGGGCCAGCTCCGTCCGGTTGGACGATCCGGTGCGCTGCAGGAGCTGGCGCATGTGGAACTTCACCGTGTTCTGGCTGAGGTGGACGTTGGCGGCGATCTCGCGGTTGGTCATGCCTTCGACCGCCATGCGCAGGATCTCCCGCTCGACCCCGCTCATCTGCGGCGCCGCCCGCATCGGCCGCCGCGGTTCGTTCAGGCCGCGGCCGTGCCGCAGCCGCTCCTGCATGGCGGCGTTGTCGATCGCCACCGCGGCCACGCTGCCGAGGGCGTCGAGGAAGGAGAGCCACTCCTGGTCGGGGGTCAGCTGCGACCGGTGAAACACCTCCAGGGCGCCGAGCAGCTTGCCGCGGCTGATCAGCGGCACGGCGCCGTAGCTCCGGAAGCCCTCGCGGGCGAAGAGCGAGCGTCGCCGGAACTGCGAGAAGGCGCTGAGGGCGGTGACCGTCTCGATCCTCCGGCCTGCGATCGACGGGCCGGGCACGCCCTCGTCGAGAGGGAGCCGGTAGTCGAGCACCGCGGTGGCGAGGAAGCCGGTGCTTGCCGAGAGCGCGAGCTGGTTGTCCGTCTCTTCCAGCAGGAGGACGTCGGCCGCGTCGACCTTCAGCTGGGCGGTGACGTGGTCGAGGATGACCTTGAGCGTGAGCCGCAGGTCGGGGCTGGCGCTCATCGCGAGGCTGACGCCCTGCAGCGCGGTCAGGCGGTCGAGCCTCTGGACCGCGTCCTCGTAGAGCTGCGCGTTCTCGACCGCCAGGCCGGTGCGGTCGGCGATCGCCTGCACCCAGGTCAGGTCCTTCTCGGTCAGCGGATTCGAGCCGCGGCGCTCGAACAGCCCGATCGTGCCGATGATCGCCCCTCGCGCGTGCATGGGGACGACCATCACGCCGAGGGTCGCGGCCAGGTCCCCGACAGGGTGGCTGCCGATGTAGTTTCGGACCTCGTCGTTGAGCATGCTCTGGAGGCCGTCCACCGAGACGCTCGGCAGCAGCATTGGTTCACCTGACTCGATCACCCGCGACGTGATGGGGGTCGTGCTCACCGCCCCGGAGCGCTGCATGGCTTCGATGTAGGCGGCGGTCGAGGAGTCGCCGTCGTCCGCGGTGATCACCCGGATGGTTTCCGGGTCCTTGCCCATGACGGCCGCGACCCAGATCCCCGGCCGCATCCGGCTCAGCGTCCTGGTCACGTTCGTCAGGATCGCCTGGGGGTCGAGGCGCGCCTGGGCCAGGACGTCGGTGACCGCGTCGACGATGTGGTCGCCGCCGCTGCGGCCGCTCATGCGGCTCCGCGCGATCAGGTGGCTGACGTCCGTGACTGCGGCAGTCACGCCCGACACCTCGCCGTTCGAGAGCTGCGGGGCGGCGTCGACCTGGATCCAGATGTTGACGCCGTCCGGTCGCATCACCCGGGCAACCACACCGACCACCGGCAGGCGGGCCTTGATCGCGCCGATGACGGGGTGGACGCTCATCGGACCGCCCGGGGCGTCGGCGATGAGCCAGGCGGCGTCCTCTGCGGAAGTGCCGACGAGCTCGTCGTGCGCAACCCCGAAAAGGTCGCACGCCGCCTGGTTGGCGTCGGTGACCACCCCGGCCTGGTCGTAAAGCAGCACGGCGCCCGGCAGGGTGCGCCAGTCGAGGCCTGACATCTTCAAATTGTCGTCAACGACTCCGGCCATTTGTTAAGCGATTAATAAAACCACGGCCAGCCGCTCTTGGGTTCCTAAGCTGGTCAGATGATCGAGGTGCGGGCGGAGCGTAAAGGAGAGTTGTGGACCTGCGCTGTCATCGTGCTTACAGAGGGCCACGAAGACCAATACGAGGTCAGGGTCCGGCCGGGCGACCTGGAGCGCTGGGGCTCAGGCGACGACGCGGCGGCCGTCGAAAGCCTCGTCGCGCGGAGCTTCGACTTCCTCCTCGAGCGCGAGCCGGCCAGCTCGATCCTGCGCAGCTTCGACCTGTCGGTGATCCAGCGTTACTTCCCGGAGTACGACCGGCTGTTCAGGCGCTGACCACCGCCCAGGTGCCGGGATAATTGCGCTGGCCATGAAGGGCACGGTCGAGCTCATACACATCGCCGACGTCAAGGGAGGGCCGGTGCGGCCCCTCGAAACGGTCGACGCCGTCGCGGGTGTGGGCCTTGCGGGCGATCGCAACCACCGGAATGACGGCGACAGCCCGGGCCGGGACCTGACGCTGATCGAAGCCGAAGAGATCGAGGCGCTCGCCCGCAACCACGGCATCCAGCTGGCGCCTGGCGAAACGCGCCGCAACATCACGACCCGAGGCATCCGGCTCAACGACCTCGTCGGCAAGGAGTTCTGGATCGGCGAGGTGCGCGCGCTGGGCGTCAAGATCAACGAGCCCTGTCAGTACCTCCAGGACCTCGTCGGCAAGCCGATCCTCAAGCCGCTCGCCCACCGGGCGGGCATCCGCGCCGACCTGCTGACCGACGGCCGGATCTCGGTCGGCGACCGAGTCGAGGTCGAGAGCTAGCAACCTCGCTTCAAATCGCCGTCACATTCGGCAACTAAGGTTGCTGCCTAGCATGGAACTCGAGATGCCTGCGCCGATCCTGGTCGTCGACGACGACCCGAAGATCGTCTCCCTCGTCAAGACCTACCTCGAACGGGAGGGACTCCGTGTCATCACCGCGGCCGATGGTCGCGGCGCGCTCCAGGCCTACAACGCGTTCCAGCCCAGGCTCATAGTCCTCGACCTGATGCTGCCCGAGCTCGACGGTCTCGCCCTTATGCGCATCATCCGCGAGCGATCCGACGTGCCGATCGTCATGGTCTCGGCACGCGGCAGCGTCGCTGACCGCGTGCTCGGGATCCACGAGGGCGCGGACGACTACCTCGCCAAGCCCTTCTCGCCGGCCGAGCTCGTGGTGAGGGTCCAGGCCGTCATGCGCAGAGCCCGGGGCGATGGATTGCCGGCCGGCCGGGGCACGCTCGCTCACGCCGACCTCACCATCGACCTCGACCGCGTCGAGGTGCGCCGAGGTGAGGAGATGCTGGCGTTGACGCCCGCCGAGTTCCGCCTGCTCGTCGCGCTCGTCCAGGCGCGCGGCCGGGTCATGTCCCGGCAGGCACTGCTCGACTCTCTGTACGGCGCGGCGCAGGGCGAGGCGCTCGAGCGCACGGTCGACGTCCACATCGGCAGGCTGCGCGACAAGCTGGGGGAGGAGATCGGCGAGCCCCGGTACATCGCAACGGTGCGCGGGCTCGGCTACCGCGCCGTCGCGTGACGATGCGGCGGCGCCTGCGCAGTCTCGCGACCGGCATCACGGCGGTGTCGATCGTCGTCGCGATCTGCGCCATCTCGATCATCGCCGTCGGCGTGCTCGTGGTGGCGCAGTCCACCTTCAACCGGCTGATGGTCGAGGCGGGCACGCCGGCGGCGGACGCGCAGGCGATGTTCGACCACAGCGTGGTCACGGTCTTTGCGGTCGCGGTCGCGATCGCGGTGGTCATCAGCGTCGCGCTGGCCATCGGGCTGGCCGCGCTCCTGTCGAGGCCGCTGCGGCATATGGCGGTCGCGGCGGAGCGCATCGCGCGGGGCGACTACGAGGCCCGCGTGCCGCGCGGCGGGCCCGACGAGCTCGCATCGCTCGCCGACTCTTTCAACCAGATGGCGCAAAGCCTTTCCGAGCAAGAACGCGAGCGGCGTGACTTCATCGCCAACGCCGCGCACGAGCTGCGCACCCCCCTGACCAACCTCCAGGGCTACCTGGAGGGACTGCGCGACGGCGTCATCGCGCCGACGCCGGAGCAATTCGGCTCTCTGCACGAAGAGGCGCAGCGTCTTGTGCGCCTGTCGCGGTCGCTCGACGCGCTGGCCGAGAACCAGCGCCAGGACCGGGTCGATGCATCCGCGGACGTGGAGCTCGCGCAGGCCGTGCGGTCCGCCTATGAGGTGGCGCGTTCCGCGTTCGAAGCCAAGGACATCGCCGTCGACATCGCCGTCCCGGAGTCGCTTGTCGTCCGCGCGGAGCCCGACCGCCTCGCGCAGGTGCTGGCCAACCTTCTTCAGAACGCGTCGCGGTACACGCCGCAAGGCGGCAGCGCGTCGATCCGGGGGACCTCGAGCCGCTCGAACGTGACCCTTTCGATCACCAACTCGGGTGACGGCATCCCGGCTCGCGACCTCCCGCACGTCTTCGAGCGGTTCTACCGCGTGGAGAAATCGCGCGACGCGGCTCGCGGTGGCGCTGGAATCGGGCTCGCTATCGTCAAACAGCTGGTGGAGGCGTCAGGCGGCAACGTTGGTGCCGATTCGACCGCCCATTCGACGCGCTTCTGGGTGAGCCTGCCCTCCGGCTGACAGGGCCCGCCTTCGTTTGTGACAGACCGGTGACGCGGCTTCACCGCCGCTCAACACTCGTCTTGCACGCTGGGTCGACCAATCCAGGAAGTGCAGGAGGCGTGCGCATGAAAGGTTCGATTCGTTCGCTTGTGGTCATGTCCGTGCTCGGGGCGGCGGCAGTGGTGGCCGCGGTGCCGGCGCAGGCGGCCGAGGATTCCGCGTCAGCCGGCCACGCCGTGTTCGTCCAGACGAACGACCCGGCCGGCAATACGATCGCGACGTTCGACCGTCACCCTGACGGATCGCTCACTTACGTGACCAGTTACGCCACGGGAGGCAACGGTGGCCGGGCGACCGGCGCCGGCTCTGACCCGCTCGCCTCGCAGGGCTCGCTCGCCCTGATCCCGGACGCGGGCCTGCTGGTCGCGGTCAACGCCGGCAGCAGCACGATCTCGGTCTTCGCAGTCGACGGCGACCGGCTTCGCCTGGAGCAGGTGCTGTCCTCGGGCGGTCCGTTCCCGATTGGCTTCGCCGTCCACGACAACCTCCTCTACGTCCTCGGCGCCGGCGGACAGGGCTACGTGTCCGGATTCCGGATCGCCGGCGGGCTCCTGCACCCGACCGAGGGCTCGACGCGGAGCCTGGAGCTCGCCAACACGACCCCGCCGTTCTTCCTCAGCTCTCCGGCGCAGGCCGGCTTCACTCCAGGCGGCGACCACCTGGTCGTCACGACCAAGACGAACAGCACTGTCGACGTCTTCTCCGCCGGCCCGGACGGCAGGCTGTCGGCCGCACCGGTCCGGAACTCGGAGGCGGGCGTTCCGTTCGCCTTCGACTTCAACGGCGCTGAGCGGCTCGTCCTCAACTTCGCGGCTACGAGCTCGCTCCAGGTCTTCAGCATCAACCCAGACGACACCATCACGGCGCTGGGCGCGCTCAAGAGCGACGGGCAGGCGGCCGCGTGCTGGGTGACCGCGGCGCGTGGCTATGACTACGTCTCCAACACCGCGACCGGCGACGTGAGCCAGTTCCAGGTGTCCGGCAGCAGCGTGACGCTCGTCAACCCGGTGGCGGCGTCAGGCATCTCCGGTTCCACGGATTCGGCGGCCGCGGGCGGCTTTCTCTACGTGCAGGCGGGCATCGGCGGCACGGTGCACGCCTTCAGCATCGGCTCCGGCGGAGCGCTGACTCCTGTCCAGGTCGCGACCGTCCCGGACGGTGGCAGCCAGGAAGGCATCGCCGCCGACTGACATGCTCATCGAGGTGGGGCCCGCCGCCCCACCTCTTCCTCTAATCTGGCTCCTTCGTGGGGCAGTTCGCGGGCTGGAAAGGCGACTTCAAGGGTTTCTTCCTCGGGCTGCGCGCCAACAACAACAAGGCCTGGTTCGAGGCGCACCGCCGCCAGTACGAAGGCGATGTCAAGGCGCCGATGGTCGCCCTGCTGGCCGACCTCGAGGCCGAGTTCGGGCCTCCTCATCGCATCTCGCGGCCCAACCGAGACATCCGGTTCTCCGCCGACAAGTCGCCCTACAAGCTGAACATCTACGCCGACTGCGAACGAGGTGGCTACGTGGCGCTCGACGCGGAGGGCCTGGTCGCGGCGGGCGGGCGCTACATGGTCGACGACGAACAGCTCAAACGGCTCCGTGAGGCGACGGCCGCCGACCGGTCGGGCAAGGAGCTGGTGGCGATCGTCGCGGCGCTGCGCAAAAAGGGCTACGAGGTCGAGGGCCAGGAGCTCAAGCGGGTGCCGTCACCGTATCCGCAGGATCACCAGCACGCCGACCTGCTGCGGCACAAGCGCGTTTTCTACTGGCGGCGCTGGCCGGCCGAGCCGTGGATCGCGACGTCCAGGGCGCGGGAGAGGCTGGCGCAGGTGTGGCGTGACGGCGCCGACCTCGAGTCCTGGATGGCGAAAAACGTAGACCGCTAGCCCCTCCGGCGCCTACGGCGCCACCTCCCCATGAATGGGGAGGACCAGGCTAGGCCTGCATCTCTGCCAGCAGTCGCGCCGCCTCGCGCGCGTTGGTGGTCCCGTAGTTCGAGTAGCAGTTGTTGAAGATCGCGTGCGTCTGCTTCGTCTGCTTGGCGACGGTTGCGATCTTGGGCGTCCAGTCCGCGAGCTCGTCCTCGTCGTACAGATACCGGAACCGCTCCGCGGGCGTGATGTTCTTCTTCTCCCAGCTCTCGGCGTTGCGGCCGTGGAAGCGAAAGACCGCGAGCTCCTCGTTCGTCTGTATCACCACCGGCGGCACCGAGCTCTTGAAGCCCTGCGGCTCGTCGACGGCGACGTAGGGAAGCTTGTTGTCCTGCAGAAAGCGCACCGTGCGCTCGGCGTTCTTCTCGTTGAACCAGCTTCCACTCCGGAACTCGACCGCGATTGGCAGCCCGATGCGCTCGCGCGACTCCAGGATCAGCTCGCGGGCCTCGTTTGACGGGAACACCCACTTCGGAAACTGCACGAACACCGCGCCCAGCTTCCTGGCTTCGACCAGAGGATCGAGCGCCTCGCGAAAGTGCCGGTACACCTCGTCGAGCAGCTCGCTCGGCATGTCCTTGCGGTAGATGCGCTTCTTCTCTTTGAGGTCGGCCGGCAGCTCCTCCTTGATTGCTTTCGGCAGGCGTGACACCTCGGTGGGTTGGCCGGTCATGATCGCGTGCGCCTTGATGTCGAAGACAAAATTCTTCGGCGTGCGCTCGACCCACGCCTCCGCCATCCGCGTGTAAGGAAGCGCGTAGTACGTCGCGTCCACCTCGACCACCGGGAACTGGCCTGCGTAGAACTTGAGGCGGTCCTCCGCGGTGCGAGCGCCTTCGGGATAGAACACGCCCGGAGCGGTCATCGTCGGGTCGGTCCAGCTCGCCGTGCCGAATCGCACTTCGCCCTTTCCGACCTTGATCGGCTTGGGCGCGGCCTCGGCGGACTCGTCCCCCCGCTTGCGTCCGACCTCCGGCCCCGGGTCGTGCGTGTCTACTTGAGCCAAGCGGTCAGCGGCTCACGCCCGGCTCGCAGCGAGTCGTGCACAGCACGATGGCCACGATACCGAGCCTTGTTAAAGCAGGTCGAAAAGCAGGTTGGCCTGTAGGACCAGGTGGCGGGGAGTGATGAAGTCATGCGTGACCCGCAACCGGCCTTCAGCGCCGAGCGCGGCCGCCTTGCCGGGGTCGGCCAGCAAGCCGGTGACGGCATCGCCAAACCCGCGAAGGTCGCGCGGATCATCGACCAGCAGGCCGCTCTTTCCGTGCTCGATCTGGTCGCTGATCCCGCCCACGCGGCTGGCCACCACCGGCCGCCGCTTCCACATCGCCTCGGCGACGGTCAGGCCGAATCCCTCGGCCAGGCTCTTCTGGACGACGACCTCTGCGCGGCGCTGCAGGGCGTTGACCATCAGCGCGTTCTGCTCGATGTCGGCCATCGGCAGCTGCGCGATGACGATCCTCGCGCGCAGCGATTCGGGCAGCGCCCGGGCTCGCTCGACCACCTCGCCGAGCACCTCCGGCTGCTCCGGGTCGTCGGCGACCGAGGTGGCCGCCGGTCCGGCGAGCATCAAGGACGCGTCTGTGCGGGGCGCGATGTGCTCGATGAACGCCTCCATGACGCCGGCGGGGTCCTTGAGCCTGTCCCATCGCGACACTTGCAGCACCGTGCCCGAGGGGTGGGGGAGCGAGGCGCCCCCGAGGATCGCGTCAATCTCCCTGTCGCTCAGGTCCCTGTTCTTGGGCGCAAAAGGATCGATGCAAGGGGGGATGATCGCGACGCGCGTGCCGTTCAGCCCTTCCCAGATGTAGGCGCGACGCGAGAACACGACCACGTCGGCACTTCGGACATACGGCAGCAGGAACGCCCAGGCTCCGCGCACGACATCGTTGGGCTGATCCACGCCGATGTGAGAGCGCCAGACAACGCGTGCGCCCAGGGCGCGCAAGGTCGGGGCGAGCCCGGCGGTCTGCGGATCCTGAAGCAAAACCACGTCGCGCGGTCGCACCAGGCCGGCGAGCGCTGCCGCGTTGCGCTCGGTGGCAGCCTCGTACTCGCGCCGGTCACGTTCGTCGAGACCCTCGCCGTCATGGGGTACGCCGTGCAGGAGCGTGTGCAGCTTCTTGGTCACGTCGAAGAACTGGGGCGTACCGTCGATCACCAGCCAGCGTTCGTCGATGCCCGCGCCGCGGCTGTAGGGGATGAGGTCACGCAGCATCTCGGCGACGCCGCCGCCGCGACCGGTCGAGTTGACGTTCCAGATCACGCGACCACGAGCCGTCCTCGCGAGCCGGGCAATGGTGTCGTCGAGCTGCGCGCGGACGTCGTCGTCGATAAAGGGCCGAAACCGGGCGATCGGCGCGGCCCCCACCTCGACGAGTGTTGGGATCTTCAACACCGCCATAAATCTGTAAACGCCCCGACTGATAAGCTCAGACCAGTCTTCGTCGGCCTTTTGCGCTAAGGGGGAAACGCATGGGGGTAGTGAGACTTCGCTTCGTCGGATTGCGTCCGCGCGCTGCGGTGACCGCCGCTGCTCTGGCCGTCCTCAGCTTTCCTGCCGCGCCGGTGCATGCGGCCACGACCGGCGCGGTGCAGACGTACATCGTCACCTATCAGGACGGTGCGTCTTCTTCAGGGGCCGCCGCGCTGATCCAGGGCGCGGGCGGAGAGCTGGTATACAACTACCAGCAGATCGGGGTCGTGATCGCTCGCTCGGACCGCAGCGATTTCGCCGCGAACCTCACGAGCGCGGCCGGTGTCGATGGCGCGGTCGCCACGACAAAGTTCGCGACACGCCTCGACGACAGCCAGCTCGACTCGACGGCCGCCGACAGTTCGGTGAACGCGGCGCCGTTGAGTGGGGACAACCTTTCCGGCCTGCAGTGGGACATGACCCAGATCAAGGCCTTTGAGGCGCAGAGCGTCACGAGCGGCAGCCGCAGCGTGATCGCGGGCGACATCGACACGGGCGTCGATTTCACGCACCCCGACCTTGCGCCCAACGTCGACTTCGCCAACAGTGTGTCATGCCTCGGCGGTGTGCCCGACCAGACGCCGTCCGCGTGGAAGGACGACAACGGGCACGGCACCCACACCGCCGGAACGATCGCGGCGGCGCGCAATGGCATCGGCATCGTCGGAGTGGCGCCGAACGTCAGGTTGGCCGCCATCAAAGCCGGGGACGCCGACGGTTTCTTCTTCCCGGAGAGCGTGGTCTGCGCATTCACGTGGGCCGGCACGCACCACTTCAACGTGACCAACAACAGCTATTTCGCCGACCCGTTTTACTTCAACTGCAAGAACGACCCGACGCAGCGCGCGATCTGGAAAGCCGAGGCGCGCGCAATCAGGTTCGCGATGCAGCAGGGTGTGACCGTCGTCGCGGCCGAGGGCAACTTCTCTGATGACCTGGCTCACCCGACGCAGGACACCCAGAGCCCTGACAACACGACCCCTGTCACTCGTCCGGTCGGCAACGACTGCGTGGTGATCCCGACGGAGATCCCCGGCGTGATCGGGGTCACCGCCGACGGCAACCTGCAGCAGAAGTCGTTCTACTCGAACTACGGCGTGGGCGTCACCCAGGTCACGGCACCCGGCGGCGACAGCCGTCTTCAAAGGACGGCGGCCGCAGTGAACGGGCGTGTCCTCTCGACCTTCCCTTCGTACCCGGTGGCAATCAACTGCTTGCGAGTGGTGTTCGATGGCACCGCCAAGTACTGCTACCTGCAGGGCACTTCGATGGCCTCGCCGCACGTCACCGGCGTGGTCGCCCTGATCGAAAGCCTCGGCATCACCAACCCGGGCCAGGTGGCGGCCCGCATCACCAATACCGCCGACGCGACGGCGTGCCCGAGCGCCGCGGTGCTGGCTGAGTACGCGCCCTTCCCATCGGTGAACAACGGCGCCGCGCAGGCGTGCGTCGGAGGAGCGGACTACAACTCCTGGTACGGGCACGGCCAGATCGACGCGCTGAGCGCTGTGAGCTAGCCGAACGCCGCCTCGAGGCGGTCGATGAAGGCGCGCTGAGCGTCCAGCACCTTGAGCCGGGCGGTCTGGAGGTCGTACCAGGCCGCCCGGTCGACTTCCGGAAATCTCGCCTTCTTGCCTGAGCGCGGTGGCCACTCGACCTCGAAGGTCATACCGTTCAGCTCGCCCACCTCGTAGTCCCCTGCCGCCGCCCAGGCGTGGACGACCTTGCCGCCCGCCTGGCGCACCGTGCCCAAGGGCGCTAGCTCGCCTGCGGGTGGCTCCATGCCGAGCTCTTCCCGAAACTCGCGTCGCGCGACGTCGATCGCGGTCTCGCCGGGCTCGATCTCGCCCTTCGGGATCGACCAGGCGCCGTCGTCGCGCTTCTTCCAGAACGGGCCACCAGGGTGCACGAGCAAGACCTCCAGCCCTCCCTTCCGCTGCCGCCAGACCAGGAGGCCGGCCGATTCCTTCGTCAGCGGCGCTTCACCGCCGGCCAGTCCAGCGGCAGGCCGGCCTCGAGGTGAGCGAGCGCGTCGTCGGTGACCTTGAGCATGTCGGCCTTCGGGTTGTCGATGATCTCGAGCATCGCGGCGAGGAGCACTCCGAGCACCGCGCCGGCGATGTTGTGCACCGCGAAGTCGTCGCGCTTGCGGCCCACACGCGGGCCCAGCAGGTGGGCTATCTGGTCGACGATGCTCGCGAACTGGCTCAGCATCGCCCCGCGGAGCTCGGGCGTCGTCGCCAGCAGCTGCATTCGGGCCCGCATCATCTTGTCCTGCTCCGGTGTCAGCTGACCGAACACAGTCCGCATCGCCATGCGCAGCCTGCGCACCGGATGGGTGGCCTCCGGTTGGGCGTCGAATGCGGCCAGGACGAGCGGGTCGAGCTCATCCTCGAACACGACCTCTTCCTTGCTCGGGAAGTAGTTGAAGAACGTGCTCGGCGAGATCTCGACGGCCTCGGCGATGTCCTCCACTGTGGTCGCCTCGAAGCCACGCTCCAGAAAGAGACGCATGGCCTCTCTCTGGATCGCGGCCCTGGTCTTGAGTTTCTTGCGCTCGCGTAATCCGATTTCCAGCCTAGGCTACCCTCTCGACCGCGCTTTGCTCGGCCGGCGCCGCGATCGCGTCGCGACCCGGCATGAAGATCAACGCCGCCACGGCCGCGAGCGCGGCGATGCCCGCGGAGAAAACCAGCGCGGCGTCCATTCCCTGCACGAAAGAATGACGCACCGAGTCGAGCAGCGCCGGCGAGTGGAGCCTGCCGGCGACGGCCACACCGGCAAACACGCTCCGCTTCGCGGCGTCGGCCGCCGCCGGCGGAAGGCCGCCCAGGTCCAGCGAAGACTGGTAGACGGTCACCAGCACGCTCCCGAAGATGGCGGACCCCAGCGGCGCGCCGACCTTCTGCATAGCCTGGATCAGCGCCGAGGCGACGCCGCTCTTCTCGCTTGGCACCGTCTTGAGCGCGGCCGACGCAGCGGTCGCGAATCCGATACCCATGCCCAGCCCGACCACGGCCGTCCAGGCGGCCACGAACCACGTGCTGGATTCGGCGGCGGTGGTTGCGCCCAGGATCAACCCGGCGGCTGTGATCACAAACCCGACAGCGACGGTGACCTTCGCGCCGAACCTCTGCGCGAAGCGGTCCGCTGGCACGGCGCCCACCACCAGGCCCGCGATGATCGGCAGAAGCCGGAAGCCGGCGCCTTCGGGGTTCAGGCCGAGCACGCCCTGTGAGTACTGCGGCAGCGTGAAGATCATCCCGATCAGGGCGAGCCCGCCGAGCGCGGCGAGGATGATGCCCCACGTGAAGCCGCGCGACCGGAACAGGGAGAGGTCGATCAGCGGGCGGCCGTGTCGCACCGTCAGGTAGCGCTCCCACGCGAAGAACGCGACCGTCAGGACGACGCCGGCCGCGAGCACGGTCAGCGACCGGCCGTCGGTCCAGCCATTGCGCCCGAGCTCGATCAGGCCGTACGTGATGCCGACGAGACCGGCGGTGACAGAGAACATTCCCAGCGGGTCGAGCGCCGGCTTCTCGGCCGCGCGCGACTCGGGAACCATGAAGAGGACGGCCAGGATGCCGAGCAAGGCGACCGGCACGTTCATCAGGAAGATCCATCCCCACCAGTAGTTGGTGAGCAGCCAGCCGCCGAAGATCGGCCCGATCGGCAGCGCCAGAAAGTTGGCCGCGGCCCATATTCCGACTGCTCGCGGCCGCTCCTCCTCCGAGAAAAGGACGGTCATGACCGAAAGCGCCATCACCACGATGGCCGCACCCGCGGCGCCCAGGAGCACCCGGCCGGCGATGAACTCGCCGGGGTTCACCGCGAAAGCGCAGGCGACCGACCCGGCGCCGAACACGGCCAGCGCGCCGAGCAGCACTCGCTTGCGGCCGAATCTGTCGCCGAGAACGCCAGCAGGGAGCATCCCGGCGGCGAGCACCAGCGCGTACGCGGACGAGAACCACTGCAGGTCTGATTCCGACGCTTTCAACGAGGTCGCCAGCGTGGGGAGGGCCACGCTGAGCACCGTCACGTCCAGGCCGACGGCCAGGACGCCGAGGTCGAGGGCCGCCAACGCCCACCATCTCCGGGTCCCAATCGAGTTCATTTCACCACCTCCTACAGGTTTTGGGGCCATTCTATTTTCTATTAACTCTAAAAATCAAGTGGCTATTTCAATCTGGCTCGGGTGCTGTCCGCTCAATGCGCGCACAGGCCGGTCCGGCGGCGCATGATGGAGGCCACGGCTATCCGCGAAGAGGAGGGCTAAATGGGCGAAGAAGAGGGCGCCTACGCGCGCTTCTGCGCCACGGTCGATGCCGCGTCGACGGTGGCGGGAATCAGCGATCCGTCGCTCCTGGAGAGGATCAAGACCCCGGAGCGAGTGCACGAGGTCTCGATCCCGCTCGTGCGTGATGACGGCCGCCACGAGCTGCTGACGGGCTACCGGGTCCAGCACAGCTCGGCGCGCGGACCATACAAGGGGGGCATCCGCTACCACCCCAACGTCACGCTCGACGAGGTCAAGGCGCTCGCGGGCTGGATGAGCATCAAGACGGCCGTCGTCAACATCCCGATGGGTGGCGGCAAGGGCGGCATCACCGTCGACCCTCACCTGCTCTCCCCGCGCGAGCTCGAATCGCTGACCCGCGCCTACACCGAACGCATCTGGCGCGTGATCGGCCCGCTGGTCGACATCCCCGCGCCAGACGTCAACACGGACTCGCGGATCATGGACTGGCTCGCCGACGAGTTCGGCCGCCAGTCAGGTCTGGCCGACCCTGCCGTGGTGACCGGCAAGACCGTCGAGCATGGAGGCTCGCTCGGCCGCGACAAGGCGACCGCGCGCGGCGGGTTCGACGTCCTCGAGGCCGCGCTGAACGCCGCGCACGAAGACCTTCGCGGCAAGCGCGTCGCGATCCAGGGATACGGCAACGCAGGCGCCAACGCCGCGCTTCTCCTGCAGCAGGCGGGCGCGGTGATCGTCGCCGCGTCGGACTCCACCGCGTCGCTCGTCGCGTCCGACGGTCTTCCCGTCGAGGAGCTGATCGCCTACAAGGAACGCGGCGCCCACTTCTGCGACTGGACGACGTTCGAGCGCAAGCGCGCGGACAGCCCCCTGTACGAAGACGTCGACATCCTGGTCCCGGCCGCGCTCGAAGGCCAGATCACGGCCGAGAACGCGGAGCGCGTCAGCGCGCGCTGGATCGTCGAGCTGGCCAACGGCCCGACCACGCCGGAAGCGGATGACGTGCTCGCGCGTCGCGGCGTGCACATCCTTCCGGACATTCTTGCCAACGCAGGTGGCGTGGTCGTGAGCTACTTCGAGTGGGTGCAGGACCTGCACTCGGAACGCTGGCTGCTCGAAGAGGTGGAGGCGCGCCTGGCGGTGGTCATGCGCCGCGCCTACGACGCGGTGACGGCGTTCGCCAGCGAGAAGGGCATCTCGATGCGGCTTGCCGCCTACGCCGTGGCGCTGCAGCGGATCGCCACCGCGATCCGCGAGGCCGAGGTGGCGCCCAGGCGCAGCGTCAGCACGATGATCCTCTGAGCGCTACCTTTGGTGGCATGGACAGAGAAGACAGCAAACGCGCGTGGGACCGCTTCGAATCGGACATCCAGGGCCTCGCCGGCGAGCTGAAGCGGCACTACCGGGGCACCGACGAGCGGGAGACCGCCGACCTCAATCGCTCACTCGATCAGCTTCGGCAGGCCGCCGAGTCGGTCTTCAAGTCGCTGGAAACCGCGACGCGAGACCCCGAGGTCCGAAGCAAGACGAAGGAGACGGCGCGCTCGTTCGGGTCCGCGCTGGGGGAGACATTTCGCGATCTGAGCGACGAGATCGAAAAAGCGCTGAGGAAGCCCGCGTCGACTAAATAGCGCGACCCGCGGCCTCGCGGACGGCGAGCACGCGCGCGATGTCGGCGGGCGAGACTATGCCGACCAGCTGGCCCCCGTCGAAGACCAGCACGCGCTGCTCGAGCACGCCGCCTATCCGCCCGATCAACGCCGAGAGGTCCTCGCGCGGATTGGTCACGGGCACGCCGGCGATGGGACGCGCCACGTCCCTCAGATGCTTCGCGGCGCGCTCGCCGCCGGGCAGACGGACGAGGTCGGAAAGGCGCACCACGCCGGTGAGATTGCCCGAGGCGTCATGGACCGGATACGTCGTGAAGCTGTGGTTGGGCGCGACCGACTCGAGAAACGTCTCCACCGTCACCCAGTCCGGCAGCGTCACGACGGGCGAGGTCATCGCCGCCGACACGGGTACCGAGCGCAGCGCCGAGCGGATCGTCGAGCCGGCCTCCTCGGCCGAGCCGGCGGAAAGCAAGAACCAGCCGACGAAGGCGATCCAGATTCCGCTGACCCCCGCCCCGAGGAACAGACCGAGCACGCCGGCCGCGATCATCAGGTAGGCGAAGACGCGGCCGACGCGGACCGCGTTGTGCACGCCCCGAACGCGGCTTCCCGACCTCCACCACAGGATGCTGCTGAGCAGCCTGCCGCCGTCGAGGGGAAACGCCGGCACCAGGTTGAACAGGCCGAGCACGATGTTGACGAACCCGAGCCAGCTGAACAGGGCCGAGGCCAGGTCGGTGCCCGGGATCACTACCGCGATGCCGATCGCGATGCCGGCGACGACGAAGCTCGTCAGCGGGCCGACGCCTGCGATCAGGGCCTCCGCGCGCGCGCTGGCGGGCTCGCCCTCGAGCTGCGAGACGCCGCCGAAGAGCCACAGCGTGATGCCCGCGACCTTGACGCCGTTGCGGCGCGCGACGATCGCGTGCGAGAGCTCGTGCGCCAAGAGGCTGGCGTAGAAGAGGACGGCGCCGATGGCGCCGACGAGCCAGTACAGCAGTGGCGCGTAGCCCGGGACGGTCTGAGGCAGGACGGTCGTGGCAAGCGTCCAGGCGACCAGGGCGAAGATGAAGATCAGGCTCCAGTTGAATCCGACCTCGATGCCGAAGATGCGCCCGAGCCGGATGGAGGGAGTCAATTGATCTCACCGCGAGTCTACAAAGCTCAGGTCAGCCGCCGAGAGATCTCCTAGCCAGCTCGAGCTTGCGGGATCGGATAGTCGCGACTATCCGGGGGTTACGCGGACTGCGCGAGGTTCAGCGACACCTCGATCGTCAAGGCCGTCTGCACCGTCGTGAAGCCAATGCTCGGCGGACTGACGCCGAAGTCGGTCATGTTGGTAGAGATCGTCCCCGCCACCTGAGCGCTCGCGCTGCTGACGCGCAGCTGCAGCGTCGCGGTCACGTCCTTGGTCACCCCGTGGACGGTCAGCTGTCCAGGCACCGACACGGTGATGGTCTGACCTGTTGCGGTGGCGGGCGGAAGCTCGACCGACGATGCTTGAAAGACCGCGGTAGGGAACGACTGCACGTCGAGCGCCTGCTGGACGATGCGGTCGCGGTTGGTGACGTTGTAGCCCGCGACCGAGTCGACGCTCGCCAGGCCTGAGAGCTGGACGGTGATCTTCGCGGTCGACATGGTGTAGGTGTCGCCCGACTTCGTGATAGTGACGGTGCCCGTCACCGCACCGGTGCGAGCGACGGCCTCGTGCGCCGAGCTCTGGCCCACGAACTGCTCCTTCACGCGGTAGCCCGCGAGCGAGCCCGAGGTGACGGTCCAGGTGCCGCCGCTCGCGGCCGTGGTCGATGCGCTTGCCGACGTCGTGGCGCTCGGCGAGCCGAGGGCCAGCGTGGCCGGGCTCGTGCGCAGCCCGGAGAAGAAGTAAACGTACGCGCCGGCGCCGCCCAGGACGACAAGGGCCGCGAGGGCGATTGTTGGGATCAGGATTCTGCGTGACATCGTTCAGATCGTCTGCGACGGCGCTGCAGGCGGGATGTGAGGATGCTGAGAGATTGCTAAGAGCTAATCGTCCTCTTCGCTGATGACGGGGTCCTGCGTCAGCTCGTCCTCGTCGGAGTCCGCGTACAGGTCGCGAACCTCGGCGCCGCTCGTCTCGAAATCGCCGACGTCGTCTGTCGAATCCTCTTCCACCAGCTCGCCGGCGCTGCGTGACTCGTTGAGCAGCTGCTCGAACGCGCGCTGCGCCTCGTCCGCGGTCGGGTACTCGTAAAACTCGCTGCCCTCTGGAATCTCGGCGCCTTCGGTGTCGTCGGCGCGGTGGCGGAGGACATAGCTGCGGCCGTTGTCCGGGTCGTGGAGAAGGGACAGGAATCGCTCGTCGGTCAGCGCCGCGCGGCGCTCGGCCTGGCCGTCGTTCTCCAGCTCGAGCAGCCTGCTGACGATCTGCTCCTCGCTTCGTTCCTGCACGACTTCTAGACTAGCCCGATCACGGCGCAGAAGACCGCGGGCACGCTGATCTCCAGCTCCGACATCACGGTCGAGGAGCTGCAGCTCGCGGTTCGCAACCACTCGTTGCCACAGGAGGCTCTGCGCTACGACGTCACGCCGGTCGGCCTCCACTACCTGCTGATCCATTTCGACATCCCGGCGGTCGACGCAAAGACCTACGAGCTTCACATCGGCGGCCACGTGCGCAAGCCGATCCGCTTGAACCTGCGAGACATCGAGTCGCGGCCGCCCTCCACGCTGGCGGTCACGCTCGAGTGCGCGGGCAACGGACGTGCGCGCCTTTCTCCGCGGCCGATGAGCCAGCCGTGGCTCAACGAGGCGGTCGGCAACTCGGAGTGGACCGGAACGCCGCTCGGTCCCATCCTCGAGGAAGCCGGCGTCAAGCCCGGCGCGATCGACGTGGTCTTCACGGGTCTCGACTGCGGCGTTCAGGGGGGCGTCGACCAGCACTACGAGCGCAGCCTTTCGCTCGCGGACGCGTCACGCGACGAGGTGCTGCTTGCCTACGCGATCAACGGCCGGCCGCTGCCCCCGCAGCACGGGTTTCCGCTGCGCCTCATCGTCCCCGGCTGGTACGGCATGGCGCACGTGAAGTGGCTGAGGTCGGTCACCGTCACCGACGAGTCCTTCCGGGGCTACCAGCAGGCGACCGCCTACCACTACCGCGCGTCGAGCGACGACGCAGGCGTCCCGGTGGAGCGCATCCGCCCGAGGGCCCTCATGGTCCCGCCCGGCGTCCCCGACTTCATGTCGCGTACGCGTTTCGTCGAGCCCGGCGAACACGTAATAGAAGGACGCGCGTGGTCCGGCATGGCGCCGATCGCGACCGTCGAATTCAGCGGCGACGGCGGCGCGACGTGGCAGCGCGCCGAGCTGGAGGAGGCGGCTTCGCGGTTTGCGTGGCGGCGCTGGACGTTTCGCTGGCGCGTGACCACGCCCGGCGAGCATGAGCTGTGCGCCCGCGCCACCGACTCGGCGGGCAACTCGCAGCCGACCGAACCGGACTGGAATGTGGAAGGGGTGCAGAACAACGGCGTCCAGCGCGTGCGCGTCGTCGTGGGCACTCCGGCCGACCGCCAGGTACCAGCCGACTCGTTAGCCTGAACGAGAGATGACCCAGCAGGCGGCCCCCCCGCGCGAGGCCATCGCTCGTCTGCGCCAGGCGTGGCGAGGCGAGGTGCAGGCGAACGAGATGTACATGCTCCTCGCCGAGCGCATGGGCAACACCCGCAAGGGTGAGATCATCCGCGCGATCGCCGACGCCGAGTTGTCGCACCGGCAGCGGATAGAACAGCGGCTGCGCGAGCTTGGCGAGCCGGTGCCCGACCCGTCCACCGTCAAGCTCTCGGTGGTCCAGCGCCTGCAGTCGCGGCTGGCGCCCATCGAGAACGTGATCGAGCGCATGGAGGCGGCCGAGGCGATCGAGATCACCGACCGCTACAAGCGCACCACAGGCGATCCGGAGACCGACGCGGTGCTGGAGGCGATCCGCGTCGAGGAGCAGGGCCACTCGAAATCGCTCGAGTCGATGGAGGTCGCGCACGCCGCGGGGCCCGCGCCGTCGAGCGTGCAGAGCCGGCTCAACCGGATCCTCGGCCGAGAGTCGTGGCACCGCACCGGCGCCGGCTGGATCTCGGGCGCGATCTACGGCGCGAACGACGGCCTGGCCGCGGTGTTCGGCATCGTCGCCGGCGTGTCGGGCGCCACCGGGGGCACGGGCTTCGTCCTCACCGCTGGTTTGTTCGGCGCGATCGCATCCGGTCTTTCGATGGCGACCGGCGCGTTCCTCGCCGAGCGCTCGGAGAGCGAGGTCGCCGCGGCCAACGTCGAGAGGGAGCGCCAGGAGATCCTCGAGCACCCCGACGAGGAGAAGGAGGAGGTCTCGCTGTTCTACCAGCTCAAGGGGATCGACAAGGAGATGGCCGACAGGCTCGCGGAGCAGCTGTCCGGCAACCCCGAGGCGCTGCTCAAGGTGCACGGCCCGGAGGAGCTCGGAGGGTTGGAAACCGCCGGCAACCCGGTGCAGGCGGCGATCGCGGCCGGCGTCAGCACGTTCATCGGCGCGATGGTCCCGGTCATGCCGTTCTTCTGGCTGCGCGGCACGAAGGGCGTCATCACCGCGGCGATCGTGTCGCTGATCGCGCACTTCCTGGTGGGCGCGTCAAAGTCGCTGTTCACGCTGCGCACGTGGTGGTCCGCCGGGCTGGAGATGACGCTCGCGGGCGTGATCGTCGGCGGCATCACGTATGCCATCGGGCTCGTGCTGAAGGTCGGGAGCTAGCGCACGTAGCCTGGAATGTGATAGATGATTGAGGTTGGAAGGCCTCGATCGTCTCAAGCAGGCGACCAGATGGATGTGGTCGCTGGGCGACTACTCGCAAGTCTCACCGTTGCTCGAGGCGTGCGCGCAAAAGGTGGCTGACGCATGCGACATCGCTCCGGGCATGTCGGTCCTCGACGTGGCTGCGGGGGACGGCAACTTCGCCCTCGCGGCGGCCGCGCGCGGCGCGAAGGTCACTGCCAGCGATTACACGCCGAAGATGCTGGAGCTTGGACGCGCACGGAGCGAGTCCGCGGGAGTCGCGATCGAGTGGGTGGAGGGTGACGCGGAAGACCTTCCCTTCGACGCCGATTCGTACGACGTGGTCGCGTCGGTCTTCGGCGCGATGTTCGCGCCCCGCCCGGACGTGGTCGCGCGAGAGCTGTTCCGCGTGTGCAGGGCGGGTGGCGCCGTGGCGATGGCGAGCTACGGCTGGGAGGGCTTCCTCGGCGACTATGCGAAGCTGCTCGCGAACTACTCCGGGCCTGCTCCGTTCGAGCTGCCGTCGCCGTTCGAGTGGGGTGACGCGAAGGTGGCCAGGATGCGACTCGGCCCCCTGGCGGCGAACATCGAAATGCGGCCCCAGACCCTGACGATGGAGTTCGACTCCGCGGATGCCGCGCTCGAGTTCTGGGAGAGCAACAACGCGCCGACCATCGCCCTGCGCGGCACGCTCCCGCCCGACCGCTACGCAGAGCTCCGTCGCGAGGCGCTGCGGCTGATCGGCGGCGGGACCCTGACATCTTCGTACCTGATCGTCATCGCCCGCAAGTGAGCTACGGGTCGGGGAGCTTCGAGACCTCGACCTTGCGGCCCAGCAGCGTCGAGATCACGCGCGTGGACATCTGCGGGTCGCCGCTGGTCCAGAACCGCTCCTCGCCACGCGTGCCTTCGGCTCGCAGGTCGCGCTCGTCCAGCACGTGCGCCAGCTGCCGAGCCACCGCCGCCCCAGTCTCGATGAGCGTGACGTCGCGGCCCGCAAGCTCGAGGAGCAGCGGCTTCAAGAAGACGTAGTGGGTCGAGCCGAGGACGATGGTGTCCGCGCCCGCGTCGAGCATGGGCCTGACGTAGCCCTCGACCATGCTGCGCAGCTCGGGCCCGTCGAGATCCGCGGCCTCGATGTGCTCGACGACTCCGGGCACCGGCTGGATGATGACCTTCACGTCGCCCCCGAAGCGCTCGAGGAGCGAGCGCAGACGATCTGACTCGCCCACCGCCGCGGGCACGATCGCGCCGATCACCCGCGAGCGCGTCGCGGCCACCGCGGGCTTGATGCCGGGCTCGATCCCGACGACGGGCACGGACAGCGCGCCTCGCAGCGCCTCAGCCGACCCCGCCGTGCCGGTGTTGGAGCCGATGACGATCGCCTTGACCCCCTGGCCGACGAGGAACTGACCGATCTTCATCCCGCGCTCGCGCACGTACCCGGGCGGTTTGTCGCCCCACGGCGCATGCGCCGAGTCGGCGACGTAGTACACGGATTCCGCGGGGAGCGCCGTGCGAATATCGCGCAGGACGGAGAGCCCGCCGACACCGGAATCGAAGATGCCGACCGGCGCGGGATTCACGAGCTCAGGCTAACGGGTACCGATCGGGTCTCCGTTCTCGCGGCTTCACCACCGGCCGAAGTGCACCATCGACTCGAGCGAGCGGCGGCGGTCGGTGAACAACTTGGGGCTGAACTGCTCGTCGGCGAGCGGGTAGCCGAGACCGAGTGCGCCGATCGAGCGGCATCCTTCGGGCACGCCTAGCTCCCGCATCAATTGCTCGTGGCCCCAGTTGAAGCCGAAGAGAAATCCTCCCAGCCCTTCTTCGATCGCCGCGAGCAGAACGAGCATGAGGGCCATGCCCGTGTCGATGTCCCACCATGGCACCGGCCACGCCTCGGCGTGCTGGAGGCCGAACTGCGTCTTGTCCGGCCGCGAGTAGCGCTCGAGGTAGAGCGGCGTGTTGGCGAAGGGAAGGAGGAGGCACGGCGCGCGGTCTGGGCTGTTCGCGTTGAGGTATGGAAACTCCGGGTGCTCGGTGATCGCGATGAAGCGGTCGATCTCGGCAGGCTCGTCGAGGACGACGAAGTCGAAACCCTGGCTGAAACCGGCCGATGGGGCGTGTCTTGCGACCTCGAGCACGCGCATCAAGACCTCGCGCGGCACCGCCCGCCGCTGAAACTTGCGCACCATCCGCCGCCGCCTTACGAGATCCTGAAACTCCACCGTTTTTTACTCCCTTTTTGACGCTGGCGCGTTCTTAAAGGTATGCCACGGTCGTGGCATTGGGGAGTCGCGCTTGGGTTGTGCGTCGGCGCCGGCGTCGTCTTGATTGGCGCCGTCCGCTATGGCCTGAGCGCGCCCCTGTTGGTCATCGGCATCGTGCTTGCGGCGGTGTTCGGTGGCCTCGCCCTGATGGGTCCGTTCGTGGGCCGGCGCACGCACTTAGACTGAGCGTGTGGGGGAGACCGGACGCGTCGGCATCACGCCGAAGAGCTGGACCACGGAGGCCCGCGCGGCGGCCCATCACGGCGTCCTTCACCTCGGCAAGCGGTGGTACGTCGTCAGCGCCGAGATCGACGAGCACGGCGACGCTCACGGCGTGAGGCTCGATGGGCCTTACCCGGACAAGGCCGCGGCAGAAGCGCAGGCGGACCGCCTCGGCCCGGCCGAATAGGAGCTCTTCCGCTTGAGTTGTCAGGTCCATGAGATCTGACATCCGCCCAGGCGCGCGGTTACCCGACTTCACACTCCCCGACCACACGGGCACACCGCGCTCGCTGTCCTCGATCCAGTCCGACAACCCGATGATCCTCGTCCTGTCGCGCGGCAACTTCTGCCCGAAGGACCGCCAGCAGCACCGCATGCTGGTCGCCCTCGAGCCCGAGATCGAAGTCGCCTACACGAGGATCGCCACCATCTCGACCGACGATCAGCTCGAGCTCAACGAGATGCGCACAGGCGCGGGCGCCCACTGGCCGTTCCTGTCCGACCCGGAACGGACTGTGCAGAAGGACCTCGACGTCCAGGAATACACCGACCCCCACCACAACCCGATGGTCCCCTACACGTTTGTGCTCGAGCCTGGGCTGCTCATCTACGCGATGTACAACGGCTACTGGTACTGGGGCCGTCCCGGGCCCGAGGACCTGCGGCGCGACCTGCGCGAGGTGACGAAAAAGATCCGGCCGGACTGGGACATCGGCGCGCCGGGCCTGCGCGAGGCGTGGGAGCGCGGCGACAAGAAGTCCTTCTTTCCGTACGGAAAGCTCAAGGACTTCTTCAAGAAGAGCGCGTGAGGATCGCGGCCCTCTCCGACATCCACGGCAACCTGCCCGCGCTCGAAGCTGTCCTGCGCGAGGTCGACCAAGAGCACCCCGACCTGATCGTCTTCGGCGGTGACGTGGCGTCGGGCCCGATGCCGGCCGAGACGATCGAGGCCTTGAAGAAGCTGAAGGACGCGCGGTTCGTCCGGGGTAACGCCGACCGCGGGCTGATAGAAGAGTTCGACGGCAAGGCGCCTTCGCCGATGCCGGGTCCGTTCGCGGGCTGGTGCGCGGAGCAGCTGAACCACGAGCAGAGAGACTTTCTCGACTCGTTCGAAGACAAGATTCAGGTCGGCCGTGTGCTGTTTTGCCACGCCTCGCCGCGCAACGACACCGACATCTTCACGACCGAGACGCCGGACGATCGGGTGCGCCTCTTGATGGATGGAGTCGACGCCGACCTGGTCGACCTGGTGGTCTGTGGGCACACGCACATGCAGTTCGACCGCAGGGTCGATGGACTCCGCATCCTCAACCCCGGCAGCGTCGGCATGCCGTACGGAAGGCCGGGCGCCTACTGGGCCATGCTCGACTCCGACGTCGAGATGCGCCGCACCGACTACGACCGCGAGGCGGCGGCCGAGCGCATCCGGGCCAAGCACTGGGCGACCGCCGCGCAGTTCGCGGCCGACAACGTCCTCAACGTACCCTCGGTCGCCGAGGCGATGGAGTTTCTGCGCGGCGCGGAGGCGAAGCAGGTCGCCGCGAGCAGCGTCTAGCTCTTGCGGTACGCGGGCAGCGCCTTGGCCTCGTCCAGGGTCAGGTCGGTGACCACGTGCTCCATGGTCATCTTCGTGATCCTGCCCGCGGCGACCTCGACCAGCTCGCCGTCCTCGGCCCGTTTGAGGGCGACGCCGTGAAAGATGTCCTCCTCCTCGTCGCCGAGGATCTCCTCGACCGTTCCCAGCTCGGTGCCGTCGCCGGCGACGACGACCGCGTCTCGGGGCACCGCTTTCCACGCCACCGCGGTCTCTCCATCGAACATGGTCGTTTACCAATGTACCCGCCAGCGGTCAAGATGGTGGGATGAGCAACTACAGCCCGCTGCAGGCCGTCTTCGCTCTCGCGCCCCGGCTGCGGCGCGCTTCGAACCGCGCGGTGAGCATCTACCTGCCCGCGCGATCTGAGGGCTATGACGCTCGTTTCTACGACATCGAGTTTCGCGACCTGCTTCATCGCTACCAGGACCGAATGACGGCAAAAGACCGCGAGCTCATGGAGTACGAGATGCGGAGACTGCGCCATCACGTCGCCGCGGTGCGCCCGGCGGCATGCCCCGCGTTCGCGGGATTCGCGGACGAGCCGCACGGCGTGCTCGAGCTCGTGAAGCTCCGCGACGAAACAGACGAAAGGCTCGAGGTCGGTCAGCTGTTGCTCGCCCCCATCCTGCGCCAGCTCGAGCACCATCCGCCCGCGCTGATCGCCGTCGTCGACAAGGAGCACGCGAAGACCTTCGGCGCGATCCTCGACGACATCATCACGCTGCACGAGCTGAACGGGACCGAGGTCCGCCACACCCGCGCGGGCGGAACCTCCGCGCCGAGCAACCAGCGCAAGGCCGACAACCGCGCGAAGGCAAACCTCGAGACAGCGGTCAAGACGGTGGAGCGCGAGATGGCCTCGGGCGTCTACGCCCAGCTCTACATCGCCGGGCCGGCGGAGGCGCGCTCTACGTTCGAGAAGGTGCTCCCGGAAAAGCTGAAGAAGGTGCTGGCCGGCTACATCAGCGCGTCGCCGAATCCGTCGGAGCTGAAGCGCGCGCTGCGCGAGCAGGTCGTGGCGAGGCATTGACGCCGCGCCGGGCCTGGCGAGACGCTCGTCTCCAGCGGGGCGACTTCGAGTTTCACTACGTCGAATGGGAGGCCGCGCCGCCGGCGGTCCCGCCGTCGATCCTGTTGCTTCACGGCCTCAGCTCCAACGCGCATTACTGGGACCGCGTGGCGGGCCACCTGACGAGCCGGCGCCTGGTCGCGCTCGACCTCACCCCAAAAGATCCGGCGGACGCGGCGATGCCCGAGCTGCTGGCGGACGTCGCGTTCGCGATCACCGAGCTTGGCCTGGAAAAACCCGTGGTGGTAGGACATTCGTGGGGGGCAGGGCTGGCCCTCGAGTTCGTCGCGGCACATTCAGAGCTGGTCTCCGGACTCGTGTTCGTGGACGGACCGATCCACGGTGTGGCGCGCATCTTCACGTGGGAAGAGGTCGAGGCGTTGATGCAGCCGGCGTTTCGCCATTACGCCTCGGCAGGTGATGCGATCGCGGAGTCGCAGGGGTATCTCGGCCTCGCATGGGGCGACGACCTCGAGCCGTACGTCGAGGCGGGGCTCGAGCGCGATGGTGACGGCTTGGTGTCGAAGCTGACGTCGCCCGTCCGGCTGCGGATCCTTCGCGACCTCTACGATTCCGACCCCGAGCGGCTCTGGCCCAGGATCCGAGTTCCCGCGGTCGCTCTGATCGCCAGGAAGAGCGACGCCAAGATCTCGCGCTCGACCGAAGTCGGCATGACGCGGATCGCCGAGGTCGTCCCGGCGGTCGCCATCAAGCGCTTCGAGACGCCACACGACATTCCGCTTTACGCGCCAAAAGAAGTTGCGCGGGACATCGAGCTCATCGCAGGACGAGCTGAGTCTGCGTCACCTTTGCTACAAGCCTCTGCCCGGAATCACGGACCGACGTCTCCACGACGATGGTCGTGCCGCCGCGGTGGAGCGGCGTCGCCGTCGCGGTGACGGTGCCACCCCGGACCGCGCCGAGGAAATTGGTCTTCGATTCGATCGTCGCCGTCCCGATGGCGCCCTCCGGCAGGTTGAGCATCGCGCTGGCCCCACCCGCCGAGTCCGCGAGGGCCATGATCACGCCGCCGTGGAGGACACCGTTCGCGGTGCACAGTGACGGCGCCCAGTCCAGTGAAAGCACCACGCGTTCGGGCGTGTGCTCGTCGGTGCGAATTCCCAGCGTGGCCGCGAGGGGCATCAGCTTCTCGATCACCGATCCGAGTATGGAAGTAAGCGGTACCTCGGCGGAGTTTCAATCGGTGGGGAGTAATAGATGGAAAAGACAGGTCCGATAACCGAGCTGGGCCGCCTCGGCCAGAGCGTGTGGCTCGACCAGATCGACCGGGGCATGATCCAGTCGGGGCAGCTGGCGCGCTACCGCGACCGGGGAGTCAGCGGCGTGACCGCGAATCCGACGATCTTCGCGAAGGCGCTCGAGACATCCGAGGCGTACGCCGACGACGTGAGTCGCCGCCTCGGTCGAGGCCAGGACCCCGAGTCGGTCCTCTGGGACCTGCTCATCGAGGACGTCCAGGCCGCGGCGGACGTGTTCCGGCCCGTGTACGAGCGCGAGCACGGAGGCGACGGCTTCGTCAGCATCGAGGTCTCGCCGGAGATCGCTGGCGACACGGAGCGCACGATCGCCGCGGCGCAGGACCTGCGCCGGCGCACCACGAGGCCCAACGTCATGGTGAAGATCCCGGCCACGCCCGAGGGCCTGCCGGCGATCCGGGCGATGATCGCCGAGGGCGCGAACATCAACGTGACCCTCATCTTCGCGATCGAGCGCTACGTCAAGGTGGTGGAGGCGTTCCTCGCCGGCCTCGAAGAGCTCCGCGAGCGTGGTGGCGACCTGCGCGCCGTGCACAGCGTGGCGAGCTTTTTCGTCAGCCGCGTCGACACGAAGGTGGACGCGCTGCTCCAGGGCAAGCCCGAGCTTGCGGGGCTGATGGGGAAAGCCGCGATCGCCAACTCGAAGCTTGCCTACGAGATGTTCACCCAGCTGCACTCGGGCCCGCGGTGGGACCGGCTGCGCCAGGCGGGCGCGTCAGTGCAGCGGTGCCTGTGGGCGAGCACCTCGACCAAAAACCCGCGCTACCGCGACGTGATGTACGTCGAGGAGCTCATCGGCCCGGCGACGGTCAACACGATGCCGGCGGCAACCTTCGAGGCGTTCGCGGACCATGGCCGGGCGGACCCGACTCTTCAGAAGGACGTCGAGGGGGCGCGCCGCGTGCTCGAGCAGCTGGGGGTCCGTGGCGTCGACCTCGCCGCGGTGACACAGGAGCTGGAGGACGAAGGGGTGGCGGGGTTCGCGAAGTCGTACCGCGAGTCCATCCAGAACCTACCGAAAATCAAGGTCGCCCGGCGCTAGATTGTTCCGGTGGTGAAGGTCGGCGTCATGATGCCCGCGCGCATCGACGACGGCGGCGACTTTCTGGCCGACGTCCAGGCGCTTGAAGCGGCGGGGGCGGAGATGATCGGCGTCGAGGGCGATGGGCCTGAGCAGTGGCTCCTCCTCGGCGCGATCGCCGTCACTACCGAGCGCGTCTTGCTGCGGACCACCGGAGGGGAACCGGTCGCACTGCGCACTCTGAGCCGCGGCCGGACGGTGGTGGGCGCACCCGAAGGCGAGACCTGGGTCGAGGTCTCGATGCCTGCAGATCGAGAAGCCTGGGCCGCGGTCCTCCGGCACCACCGCGACACCGGCGCTGCAGGCGTGATCGTGCCCTGGGACGCGCGCCTGATCGACCTCCTGCGCAACCCCGACCCGGACGACAGGAGCGACCTGCTGATGTCGACAGGTTGAGAACTTGACGTAGCGACCAGCCCGGCGTACGTTCAAACCGTTCGGGGGGGAACGGATTGCCGACTGTTTCACGTCGGGAGTTCCTGAAGGTAGGCGCGGCGGGGCTCGGCGCGCTTGGTGCGTCGGGCCTGGGCTTCGACGTCGCCCTGGCCGAGTCGACCAAGGTCAAACAGAGGCTGCGAATCGAGGGCGCCAAGGAGCTGCACTCGATCTGCCCCTACTGCGCCGTCGGCTGCGCGCTCCTTGCGTACACGCGGCAGAACAGCGACGGTTCGACCGAGCTGCTCCAGATCGAAGGCGATCCCGACAGCCCGGTGAACGAGGGCCGGCTGTGCCCGAAGGGAGCCACCGCGATGCAGCTTGCGGTCACGCCGCGTCGCGTCGAGTCACCGCTGTACCGGCCGGCGGGTGCCAGGAGCTGGCAGAAGATCTCGTGGGACGACATGCTCGACAAGATCGCGCGCAACATCAAAGCATCGCGCGACGCGACCTTCGTCGCCACCGACGGCAACGGCAACACCGTCAACCGCACCGAAGGCATCGCCTTCGCGGGAGGCGCCGCGTTCAGCTCGGAGGAGGGCTACGTCGCCACCAAGCTGATGCGGGGCCTGGGACTGGTACACCTCGAGCAACAGGCCAGGGTTTGACACGGCCCCACGGTGGTCAGTTTGGCCGCCACGTTCGGAAGGGGAGCGATGACCAACCACTGGCGGGACATCAAGAACTCAGACCTGATCCTGATCAACGGCGCCAACCCGGCTGAGGCCCATCCCGTCGGCTTCCAGTGGTTCATGCGGGCAAAGCTCGACCGCGGAGCGAAGATCATCCACGCCGACCCTCGCTTCACGCGCACTTCGGCCGTGGCTGACATGTACCTCCGGATACGCACCGGCAGCGACGTCGCCTACTTCGGCGGGCTGATCAACTACGTCCTCCAGAACAACCTCTTCCACGACGCGTACGTTCGCAACTACACGAACGCGTCTTTCATCGTCAAGGACGGCTTTTCCTTCACGGACGGTCTGTTCTCCGGTTACGACGCGACGAAGCGCTCTTACAACATCGCGAGCTGGAGCTACGAGACGGACGCGGCCACGGGGTTCGCCCGGCGCGACATGACGCTCCAGGACCCGCGATCGGTCTTCCAGCTCATGAAGACTCATTACTCGCGGTACACGCCTGAGATGGTGTCCAGCATCACGGGCATCCCGGTCGCCGATTTCACGAAGGTCGCCGGGCTCGTGGGGGAGATGGGCAAGCCGGACAAGGTGATGACGATCGTCTACGCCGTCGGGCTGACCCATCACACCACGGGCGGGCAGCTCATCCGCTCCGGCGCGGTCCTGCAGCTGCTGCTGGGCAACATGGGAAGGCCCGGCGGAGGCATGAACGCCGAGCGTGGCCACGCGAACATCCAGGGCAACACCGATCACGCAATCTCGTGGGAGATCCTGCCCGGCTACCTCAAGATCCCGGCGCCCGGCCAGAAGACGATCGCCGACTACGTCGCCGCCAGCGCGCCGAAGAAGTCCGACAAGAACTCCTGGAACTTCTTCGGCACGAACTACCGCAAGTTCCTGGTCAGCACGCTCAAGGGGTGGTACGGCGGCGCGGCCAAGAAAGACAACGAGTTCGCCTTCGATTTCGTCCCCAAGCCGGCCGGCAACGCGTCATGGATGACCATCTACGACCAGGCGCTCAAGGGCAAGATGGAGGGCCTGATCCTGTCGGGCATGACCGCCGCGAGCATCGGTCCCGACAGCAACCAGGTGCGGCAGGCGCTGAGCAACCTGAAGTGGCTTGTGGTCATGGACGCCCTGCCGACGACGAGCTCGGAGTTCTGGCATGCACCGGGCGTCGACGCGAGCCAGGTGAAGACAGAGGTCTTCATGGTGCCCGCGACGCACTGGATCGAGAAAGACGGTTCCTTCGTGAACAGCGGCCGCTGGTCGCAGTGGAAGGAGCAGGTGCTGCCGCCGCAGGGGCAAGCGCGGCACGACCACTGGATCCTCGCCGACGTCTTCCAGCGGGTGAAGAAGCTGTACCAGTCTCAGGGTGGCAAGTTCCCCGACCCTATCATGGCGCTGACCTTCGACTACCAGGACCCGACCAAGCCGACGCTGGACGAGATCGCCAAAGAGGTCAACGGCAAAGACCTCTCGACCGGCAAGCAGATGACGTCGTTCGCGCTCCTGAAGGACGACGGCACGACCACGTGCGGGGACTGGATCTACACCGGGAGCTATCCCGACGCCGGCAACCTGATGAAGCGTCGCCAGGGCGTCCAGGACCCGAAGGCGAACGACCCCACCGGCATGGGCTTCTATCCCAACTGGGCCTGGAGCTGGCCCCTCAACCGCCGCGTCATGTACAACCGCGCGTCGGCGGACCTGGACGGGAAGCCGTGGGACCCGACGCGCCCGGGCATCACCTGGAACGGCACGAAGTGGGTGGGCGACGTGCCGGACTATCCGGCGACCATGGATCCGCATGACCCCAAGGCGTGGCTGCCCTTCATCATGAACGGCGAAGGGGTCGGCCGCCTGTTCAGCAACGGCATGGTCGACGGCCCGCTCCCCGAGCACTACGAGCCGGTCGAGTCGCCTGTCGCCAACCCGCTGCACGCGGCCAACTCCGCATCGCCCGTCGCGTTTCTCTACGACAAGGCGGCGGGGCGCCCTGACCGTTTCGGCACTGCAACGGACTTCCCATACATCGCGACCAGCTACCGGCTCACCGAGCACGAGCACTACGTGACGCAGCACGTGCCGCACCTCGTGCAGCTGCAGCCGAAGCCGTTCGTCGAGATTCCCTTCGAGCTGGCGCAGGAGAAAGGGATCAAGAGCGGCGACCAGGTCAGGGTTTCGTCGAAGCGGGGCAAGCTCGAAGTGCAAGCCCTGGTGACCAAGCGACTTGGCCCGATGACCGTCGCCGGCCAGAAGGTCTACCAGGTGGGGATACCTATCCATTGGGGCTACGTCGGGCTGTCCGCGGAAAGCGACCCGAGCAAGGGCCGCTACTGGCTGGCCAACGCGCTGACGCCGTTCGTCGGCGACGCCAACGCGCGGACCCCGGAGTTCAAAGCCTTCCTCATCAACGTGGAGAAGATCTGATGTCTGTGGTAATCGTCGCGACCGACGCCTGGACCGAACGCCGGCGCCGCGTGGCCGAGCTGCGCAGCCGCCAGGGGTTTGCGCGCCAGCTCCTGGACTTCTACGGCGCCCTGCTCGCCGTCCAGGAGAAGGCGTTCGAGCAGGCCGCTCTGGCCGGACCGCCGGCCGAGAGCCTGGTCGCTTACGTCGCCGAGGTCGTGCTGCCGAGCGTGGTCGACGTCAGCGTCGCGGCCGGACCAGACAGGCTGCGGGCCGAGGTGCTGGGGCGTCTCGAGGCGGGCCACGCGCACGAGGTCCTCCGGGGGTGGTTGAACGGTGAGGATCAGCCTGCGGTCGACCACTACCTCGCGCGGGCATCGCTGGGCCCGGTCCTCGAAGCGCTTGGGGCGGCTGCTCGCGCGCGGTGCCTCGGTCCCCGCGACGCCCTTCACTGTCCCGACTGCGGCGGGCCGCCGCAGCTGAGCTACACGACGAGAGCCGCCGACGACCTCGCGACGGGCCCGCGCCGGCTCCTGTGCGCGCGCTGCGGGACCGACTGGGGATACGCTCGCGCCACCTGTCCAGGGTGCGGCGAGGACTCGAGCGCAAAGCTCAGCTTCTTCAGCGAGCGCGGGACGGCCTCAGGGGAGCGCGGCAGCATCGTGCGCGGGCTTCCGGCCGCCCCGGTCCCGGCGCAGGACCGCGCGATGTTTCCGCACGTGCGGATCGAGGCGTGCGATTCCTGCCGGCGCTACCTGCTGAGCATCGACCTGGCCGCTGAGCCCGCGGCCGTGCCCCTCGTCGACGAGATGGCCGCGATCCCGCTCGACCTCTTCGCCCGCGAGCGCGGCTACGCCAAGATCATCACCAACCTGATGGGGTTCTGAACGGTGGCGTCAAGCATCCAGGCAGGCCAGTCCTACGGCTTCTTCACCGACACGAGCGTGTGCATCGGGTGCAAGGCGTGTGAGGTCGCGTGCAAGGAGTGGAACGAGCTCCAGGGCGACAGCCCGGCGTTCCTCGCCGACAGCTTCGACAACACCGGCACGCTCGACGCCCAGAACTGGCGCCATGTCCAGTTCATCGAGCACGTGCCCGACCAGTCGGCGACGGCGGGGAACGGCGCGGCCTGGCTGATGATGTCGGACGTCTGCAAGCACTGCAAGCACGCGAGCTGCATGGAGGTGTGTCCAACCGGCGCGATCATCCGCACGGAGTTCGACACGGTCTTCATCCAGCAGGACGTCTGCAACGGCTGCCGCAACTGCGTCGCCGCGTGCCCATACGGCGTGATCGGAATGAACCAGCAGACGGGCACCGCGCACAAGTGCACGCTCTGCTATGACCGCCTGCAAGCCGGCATGGAGCCGGCCTGCGCGAAGGCGTGTCCCACGCAGTCGATCCAGTTCGGTCCACTGGCCGACCTGCAGAAGGCGGCGGACGTGCGACTCGCGGCGCTGCACAGCCAGGGCCAGCCGCAGGCGCGCCTCTATGGGCGCGACGATTCCGTCTATGGCGGCTTGAACGCCTTCTTCCTGCTGATGGACGAGCCCGAGACGTACGGGCTGCCCAATGCGGACAACGCCAAGCTGCCGAGTCGAAACAACGCGGGCGGGTACCTGGGGGCGCTGGTCACCGGCGTCGTCGCCGTCGTCGCGGGCCTTGTCGCGTTCAGGCGCCGGGTGACGGGCTGATGTTTTATCTCGCCGAGCACTTCGTTCGCGCCCCGCAGTGGACCTGGTACATCCTCTTCTACTTCTTTTTCGCGGGGCTCTCGGGGGGCGCGTACGTCCTGTCGACGCTCCTCCGCTTCTCCGGGGACCCGCGCGACGAGCCGGCGGCCAGGATCGGGTTCTACGTGAGCTTCATCGCGGTGATCGTCTGTCCGATCCTGCTGACGGCCGACCTCGGGGCAAGCTGGTCGCGCTTCTGGCACATGCTCATCGACGTCACGCCGGGCCAGGCGGGTTTGAACTTCAAGTACTGGTCGCCGATGTCCGTCGGAGCGTGGGCGCTGCTCGTTTTCGGCTTCTTCGCCACCGTGTCCGTGCTCGATTCGCGGGTTCGCGTCCTGCCGATGATTCTCAACCGCCTGTTCAACGCCGTCGGTGCCCTCCTCGGTCTGTTCATCGCGTCCTACACCGGCGTGCTGCTGAGCGTGAGCAACCAGCCCGTGTGGAGCGACACGTGGGCATTGGGGGGCCTGTTCCTGGCCTCGGGCTTGAGCGGCGCAGCCGCCCTGTTGGCATTGCTCATACGAAACCGCCCGGAGCCAAGCTTCAGCCTCGGGCGGCTGCATCAGGCGGACGGCTACTTCTCGGTCCTGGAGCTCGCCTTGATGATCGTCTTCTTCATCACCGTCGGAGCCGCGGGCACACTCGGTCGCGTCCTTGTTTTCCTGCCGCTGTGGGCCATCGCGGTGGCTGGAGTGGCGGGCTCGCTGGTCGAAGCCCGCGGACACCTGCGCGCGCAGTCCGCGGGCGGCACGGCGACGGTCGCCGGAATCCGCCTCGACACCGTCGTGGTGTCGATCCTGGTGCTGGCCGGCGTCCTGGCGATGCGCGCGGCGGTGATATTCAGTGCCCAGTAAGGAAGAGGTTCTCGAAGTCCTCTCCGCGATCAAGGATCCGGACCTCGGGCGCGACGTCGTCAGCCTCGGCATGATCAAGGACCTGGCCATCGACCCCGCAGGCCAGGTCAGCTTCACGTTCGAGCTCACCACGCCGGCGTGTCCGGTGCGGGATCGCTTTCAGACGCTTGCCAGGCAGCTCGTCTCGGACATGCCAGGCGTCACGGCGGTGGATCTGAAGATGACGGCCAACGTGCGCTCGGCGTTCAACGGCCGCGGCCACGAGGCCGCCATTCCGGGCGTGAAGCACGTGATCGCGGTGGGGTCGGGCAAAGGGGGTGTCGGCAAGTCGACGGTCGCCGTCAACCTCGCCGCGTCGCTCCAGCTTTCCGGTGCGCGCGTCGGTCTGCTGGACGCCGACATCTACGGCCCGTCGGTGCCGGGTATGCTCGGAGTGAGCGAGCAGCCGGAGGTCCGAGACCAGAAGCTCGTGCCGCTTGAAGCCTTCGGGTTGAAGCTCATTTCGATCGGGCTGCTGGCCGGCGCCGACAAGGCGATGGTCTGGCGCGGTCCGCTCGTCGCCCGGGCGATCGAGCAGATGCTGGGTGACGTCGTGTGGGGCGAGCTCGACTACCTGGTCGTCGATCTGCCTCCCGGCACTGGCGACGCCTCGCTCACTCTTGCCCAGGCGGTACCGCTCACGGGCGTGGCCATCGTTTGCACGCCCCAGGAGACGGCGCTGCGGATCGCATTGAAGGCGCTCCAGATGTTTCGCGGGCTCAACGTGCCGCCGCTGGGCCTGATCGAGAACATGAGCTGGTTTGTCTGCGACGACTGCGGCAAAGAGCATTTCATCTTCGACCACGGGAAGGCCGAGCGGTCGGCGCAGCGGCTCGGGGTGCCGTACCTTGGCGCGATCCCGCTGGAGGGATCCATCCGGGAGGAGGCAGACGCGGGCACGCCGGTGGTCGTGTCGCGTCCCGACACCGCCGGTGCGCAGGCCCTGCGCAAAGTCGCTTCGGCGCTGGCGGCCCGCGTTTCGGTCCAGAGCTTCCGCCGGCTGCCCGTGATCAGCGTGCGCTAGAGGCCCGGCCGGAAACCCTCGCCGAGAGATTCGGCGATCGAGGTGGCCCAGATCCGGGCGAAGCGACGAGCAGCGGAGCGAGCGCACACCTGCTGGGGTCCCCGCGCCGTGGTTGCGCGGGGGTGACGAGCAGCGCAGGAGCTGAGCCCGGAGATGGGCCGCATTCGGCGCCGAAGATCCGGCGAGGGCTTTTTCGGCCGGGCCTCTAGCTAGAGCCCGGGGACCTCTCGCTCCAGCTTCTGCCTGACCTCGAGGATGAACTCCGCCAGCGCGCCGTCGTCGAGATCCGGGTTCGCCACGCGCAGCCGCTCCGCCGCCACTCCGGCGAGGTAGCTGGTAAGCGGCGCGAACCGCCGCTCCTGCGTGTGCGCCGCCACTCGCGCGAGCTCAAGCAGCTCGAGGGCGACGCGGGAGTCGAGGGCGGGCTTGGCGATCTCCGCGCCGCGGCGCCCGGCGGCGTCCACCCAGTCCTGGCCTAAAGACTCGAAGAACTGATTCATGCCGCCACACGTATAGCACCTTCTGAGCTGTCCTCCCCACGTGTGGGGAGGTGGCGCCGAAAGCGCCGGAGGGGCGGCATCGCTACCGACCCCCAGTCTTGGCTAGCCCCTCCGTCGGCTTCGCCGACACCTCCCCGTGAACGGGGAGGACTACGGCCCCACGCGCTGCAGGCGCGGCCTGCCGTCGAGCCTGTCGGCCATCGAGCGCAGCCGCGCGGCCATCCACACCCGCACCGGCGCGTCAGCGCTGGCCGGAGCCATGCGCGCCCGACGCTCGGCCGCCCTGACCATCTCGCGATGCCTCTCCAGAAGCAGTCGTTCCGAGGTGTAGTGGTCCATGCACCGATTATAGGTCGCCAGCTCTGCAAATAGTCAAGCACCTAAGCGTTAATCTTGCTAACATAGGCCCCAGACTATGGCAACCCTCGATGATGAGCTGACAGCCACTGTCCAGGTCGCCCCCTCGGCGGCCTTCGAGCTGATGTGGGCGCTGCACTTCACAGCGGCCAATCATGAGCACGACGAAGTATTCGAGCCGCTGGAGACGCTGCGCAGGCGGTTCGGACCGCAGCTCAAGGAGCTGCGCTCGGACGGCCTGGCCCAGTACTCGACCGAGCTGATCGTGCTGGCGCACCGCTCCGGCACCCTCCTCGACCTCGACCTCGACCGTTTCTTCGACCGGATCGAGGGTGCCGCGACCCAGACGTCTTCAGTGCCCTCGCTGCTGTCCGAGAGTCCGGCGGAGCGAAAGATCGTCGCCGAGCGACTGGAACGCCTACGCACCGACAAGGCGCTCCGCGGTCGCTACGTCCAGCTGCTGTCGACGATCTGGGAAGAGCTCCAGCCTGATTGGAAGGGGGAAGGGCGCGCGGCGGTGGTCGCCGAGGCGGAACGCTGGAGGCGCGCGCTTGTGGACCAGCGCGAGGGTTACATGGGGGTCCTCGGCATGCCACGGCTGTGGCGCGGCCGGCCCGACCTCGACGACATAGCCGACGCCGCGGCGGCGCAGGGCAGGCTGGTGCTCAACCCCAGCTGGTTTGGAGGCAAGATCCACATCATCGAGCTCGACGGCACGGTCCACGTCGGGCGGCGCACTCGAATGGTCGACTTCGACTGCCGCAAGGTTGCGAATGACGTGTCCGCGAACATCAAGGTGCTCGCCGACCCGACGCGCCTCACGATCCTGCTCCGGCTCGCCCGTGACCCGGCGTCTGTGACGGAGCTGGCGCGCGAGCTCAGGCTGTCGCAGCCGACGGTGAGCGCGCACGTCCAGGTGCTGCGCGAGGCGGGGCTGCTCGAGGAGCGCGCCAACGGCCGCAGCGCCGAGCTGAGCGCGAGCGAGCAGGCGCTGAAGGAGCTGTTCTCCAGGACCGAGGAGCAGCTTGTCCGTATGTTTCGCTCCTGACCGCGCTGATGGCAGCGATCGAGGCCCGCCAGCTTCGCAAGACGTACAAGACCACGCGCGGCGTGTTCCGCCGGGAGAAGGTCGAGCAGGTCGCCCTTCGCGGCGTCGACCTCGCCATCGAGCCCGGCGAGCTGTTCGGTCTGCTGGGCCCCAACGGCGCCGGCAAGACGACGATGACGAAGATCTTCACGACGCTCTTGCTGCCGACGTCCGGGGCGGCGACCGTGCTCGGCCTCGACGTGGTCCGCGACCAGTGGCGGTTGCGACGGCGCATCGGGTTCGTGTTCGGCGGGGAGCGCGGACTCTACTGGAGGCTCTCGGGCCTCGACAACCTGCGCTACTTCGCCGACCTCTACCGCATCCCACCGGACGTCACTCGCAAGCGCATTCCCGAGCTGCTCGAACGCCTCGGGCTGGCGGGGCGCGAGCGCGACCGGGTCGAGCTCTACTCGCGGGGCATGAAGCAGCGGCTGCACCTGGCCCGCGGTCTCCTGAACGACCCCGAGGTCCTGTTTCTGGACGAGCCGACCATCGGCCTCGACCCGGTGGGCGCGCGCGAGCTTCGGGTGATCGTCCGCGAGCTCGCCGACGCGGGCAAGACGGTCTTCCTGACGACCCACTACATGTTCGAGGCGGACGCGATCTGCGACCGCATCGCCGTCATCAAGGGCGGCGCGATCGTCGCCGAGGGGACGCCGAGCAGCATCAAGAAGGTGGTGCAGGATCAGGGAGTGGTCGAGTTCGAGGTGGTGGGCATGCCCGCCGAGAGGCTCGCCGGGCTGCGCGCCCTGACCGGCGTGAAGTCTGTCGCGGTCGCCGACCACGAGCTGGCGCAGGTGGTCACGATCCACTGCTCGCGACCGGCGGACGTCATGACCCAGCTCGGTCTGGTCCTGGATGGCATGAGCCTGGAGAAGGTCAGCTCCCGCGAGCCGACGCTCGAGGACGCCTACGTGCAGCTCATCGGCGAGTCGTCGTGACGGCGACTGCCCGCGCCGCGTTCGGCGCGTTCGCGCTGAGCATCCGGCTGCGCGTGATCAGCCCGTGGTCGTACCTGAACTGGCTCGTCTTCCCACTGATGTTCGCGGCCGTCGGCCTGTACGTGCTGAGCCGCCCTGGCGCGACGTCGTCCCACCTCGTCTACGGACTCCTCGGCGGCGGGCTCATCGGCTACTGGTCGGTCGCGTACATCGACGCGGGCAACGGCATCCAGGACGAGCGCTGGAACGGCACGCTGGAGCAGATCTTCGCCACGCCCACGGCGCTGTGGGTGATCCTGCTCGGCAAGGTCCTCGGCGGCCTTCTCTTCGGCCTGGCCGCGTTCGTCCCGACGGCTGCCTTCGCGTATTTCGGGTTCCACGCCGTCCTGCCGTCGCTCGACCCGTGGCGATTCGTCATCTCGCTCGCCGTGCTCACGCTGACCTTCTTCTGCATCGCGATCACGCTGGCGCCGCTGTTCGCTCTGTGGCGCTGGGTGTTCGCGATGATCAACGGCTTCGAGCTCGGCGTGTACATCCTGTGCGGCTTCATGTTCCCTATCGCGGTCCTGGCGCCGTGGGCGCAGGGAATCGCGGCCTTGCTCGCGCCGACATGGGCGGTGAAGGCGCTGTACGCCTCGACGGTCGCTGAGGGCCCACGTGACTTCGCGCTCTGGTGGATTGCGGCCGTCGGGTTGAGCCTCGCCTACCTGGTGGGCGCCTACTTCCTGTACGCGCTCGTCGAGCGCGAGGCGCGCGTCTCGGGAGAGCTCGCGCTGGCGTGAGGCGCCTGGCGCTCGAGGCGGGGGTGTTCGCCCGTTCCACCTACCTGCAGTACGTGGCGCTCTTCCAGTGGGCGTCGGTCCGCGGCTACATCGCCTACAAGGTGCTGCTGCCCGTGACCCAGATCCTGTTCTTCGTCGAGCTCGGCGTTTACGCGACCGGACGCCAGAACGCGCTGTACTTCGGCCTCGGCAATGCTTTGCAGCTGACGGCCAACGCGGGCATCTTCGGCGTCATCGCGACCGTTGCGAACGAGCGCCAGTACGGCACGCTGCCCATCCTGCTCGCCTCGCCGGCAAACCGCCTTGTCACATTTCTGAGCCGCGCGATCGTGAACGTGATCGACGGCATCGCCACCGTCGTGATAGGTCTCGCCATCGTCGTCCTCCTCTACGGGCTCGACCTCCACCAGGCGAACCTCGCTCTTCTCGGCCTGTGCGTGGTGGTGATCTCGCTGACGACCGCCGGCCTCGGCCTGATGTTCGGCAGCATCGGCCTGGTGATGCGCGACGCGATCATCATCGCCAACATCGTCTACTACCTGCTCCTGATCGTCTGCGGCATCAACTTCCCGGTCAGTCGCCTTCCTGGCGTCCTGCAGCTCGTCGCGTACAGCCTCCCGCTGACGCGCGGCGTGCAGGCGGCGCGCGAGGCGGCGGCGGGCGCTTCGCTCGGGCAGGTCAGCGGCTTGCTCGGAGGGGAGCTGCTCATCGGTTTGCTGTGGGCGATGGGCGGATACGCCCTGTTTCGGATCCTGGAGAGCTGGGCGCGCCGGGGCGGGCTGCAGGAAGCCTACTGATCGGCGGCGAATCGGGTCGTCACGAGCTTCTCGAGGGAATCGACCAGGCGGGGTCCCGGCCTGTTGAAGTACGCCGAGCCGTCGAGCACGATGATCTGGCGGGCGCCGGTCGCATCGATCTCGAGCCGCATCGCCGCGGCCTCGCGTTCGGCGCGGTCCTGGTCAAAGCCGCACGGCGCGATCACCAGCACTTCGGGCATGGCCGCTCTCACCTCCTGCCACGAAACGGCGCGCGACGGGACACGCGGGCGCGCCAGCGGATCGTCGATGCCGGCCAGGGCGCAGATGTCGGGCGTCCAGTGACCGGCGGGATACGGCGGGTCGATCCACTCGAGAAACACCCCGCGCACGCGGGGCATCTGGGCCGCGGCGCTGGACGCGGCCTCGATCCGGCGGCGGAGGCTCGACATGAGAGGCGTAGGGTCGGCGGCGCACGCCTCGGCGAGCTCCTCGATGTCGGCCAGCGAGTGGGGATGCTGACGGACCATCCTCACGCCGGCCAGCTCGGTCGAAACCTGATCGGCGGGGATTGCGCACACGTCGCAGATGTCCTGGGCAACCACGAGGTCGGGATCCAGGGCGAGGATGGCGCCGGTGTCGACCTCGTAGAGGGAGCGACCTTCCCGCGCGGCCAGCGCGACCGCATCCTCGATGTGCGCGCTGTCCTGGTCGCCGAGCTGCAGGGTCGAACGGGTCACCACCGGGAGTGAAGCCGCCTCTGGTGGAAAGTCGCATTCGTGTGTGCGCGCGATCAGCTGCTCACCTACACCCAACGCGAACAGCGTCTCGGTCGCGCTTGGCAGGAGCGAGACGATCCTCATTCCGGCATCGCGCCGATGTGCTCGACCACCTGCTTGAGGGCGTCGTACGGCTGAGCGCCGAGCACCAGGAAGCGGCGCGCGAAAACGTGCGCCGGAATCGCGTCGATACCCGCCGAGCTCGCCATGCGGCGGTTCTCGTCGATCACCTCGGCGTAGCGGTTTGTCTCGACCGCCTCGCGCAGCGCCGCGCCGTCAAGGCCGACCCCATCGCCGATGCGGACCAGGTCGTCCACGTCCTCGAGCTTGCCGGTCCCCTCCCAGTGGGCCTGGAAGAGCGCATGGTGCATCGCGTCGAAGCGTCCGTGCTCACGCGCGAACTCCGCGGCGCTGAGCGCGCGGCGGGAGTTGATGATGACATCGCGTGTCATCATCTTCAGGCCGACCGACTCGGCGATCGACCGCATGTGTGAGCTCATGCGCTCGGAGCGTTCGCGCCCGAAATAGCGCTCGCGCGGAACGCCTTCCGGAGGCGCCTCGGGGTGGAGCTCAAAGGGCAGCCACGTCACGTTCGCGAGGCCTTCCCTTTCGAGCTGTTCGACCCGGACCGAGTCGATGTAGCACCAGGGTCAGACGTAGTCGGAGAAGATGATCAGGTCCACAGCAGACATTGGATCTCCTCCTAAGCATCCCTTAATCAGCCGGTGGCACAATGGCTGGAGAGGCAGGGGGCTCGCCAAGGGTTCCTCAGTTCAGGAGGTATGCACATGGCAGACGCAAAGACATTCGTCGCGAACGCGCCCGCATGGATCGACCTTTCGAGCAAGGATGCGGAGGGCTCGCGACAGTTCTACTCGAAGCTATTCGGGTGGAAGGTCGACGTGACCACCGACCCGGCCGCCGGCGGATACGCGCTGGCCAAGCAGGGCGGCAAGGACGTCGCGGGCATCGGGCCGGCGCAAGACCCGAACGCGCCAACCGCGTGGTCGGTGTACATCGGCTCCCGCGACGCCAACGCGACAGCGAAGAAGGTGGAGGCCGAGGGGGGCAAGGTGATCGCACCGCCGTTCGACGTCATGGACCAGGGCCGGATGGCCGTGTTCCAGGACCCGTCTGGCGCCTTCATCTCCGTCTGGGAGCCGAAGAAGATGTTCGGCACAGAGGTCGTGGGCAAGGACGGCTCATATGGCTGGGCCGAGCTCAACTCGCGCGGCTTCGAGAAGGCCAGCGACTTCTATACGAGCGTCTTCGGATGGAAGACCAAGGTCAGCCCGATGGGCGAAGGCCAGGGCGACTACACCGAGTTCCAGGTCGACGGGCAGAGCATCGCCGGCGGCATGGAGATGAACCCGATGGTCCCGCAGGAGGTGCCGTCGTACTGGTTGGTGTACTTCACCGTCGCCGACGTCGACAAGTCACACAAGAAGGCCGTCGACCTCGGGGCGCAGGAGCTGCTGCCGCCGCAGGAATTTCCGGGCGGCCGCTTCTCGATCCTCAGCGACCCGCAGGGCGCCCAGTTCGGGCTCCTGGTCATGAGGCAGAGCTGACAGCGACGAAGTAAATTGACTAGCCGGCGGGCTCCGTCGCCCGCCGGCTTCTTTTTGCCGTGAAACGAGATCCCTACGTCGAGCGCTGGTTGGAGGGCAAGCCCGCCGAGCCCATGCTGCGGCGCGTCCGGGACGTCATCCTGTGGGCGGACAGCCGGATGGGCGAGTACCTCAAGTACGGCACTGTCCAGTTCGCGTGCGGCGGCGACATGGCCAGCTTCGTCCAGCACGACAAGAAGACGGTCAGCCTCATGTTCAACCGCGGCGCGAAGATCCAGGGTGCGTTTCCGCACCTCGAGGGGACCGGCCATTCGGCGCGATTCATGCGCTTCGCGGAGATGGCCGACGTCGAGTCGCTGACCACCGAGCTGACCAATGTCGTCCGCGCGTGGTGCGAGATGATGGCGCCGAAAAAGCCGGTCAAAGGGCGCGGCCGGCCGAGGAAAACACCCGCGAAAGCTCGTTAGTCGCGACTATCGGGCCTCTTCGCTAACAAAAACAGCCGATAGTCGCGACTATCCACCATCAACGCTTTTCGCTGACGAAATCGAGCGCCTCCTGCGCGAGCGGCGCCCACGGTTTGCTCGACGTGGGAGAGAGGACGAACCACTCCTTCATCGGCTTGCCCTTGCCGGCATCGAAATGCACGCCACGGTGCTGCGCGACGAGCTCTTGGACGCGCCCGCTCGGAAGCTTGAGCACGAGCTCGCCGCGCACGAGCATCGCGAAGATACGGCCGTTCACCTTGAGCTGGCCGCTCGAGCCGAATCCCTTGCCCTCGGAGATGCTCGTAACACCGCTCAGCTTGGTGAAGCCGGCGACGAGCGCCGCGTAGCGCCGCTCAGGTGTCACGCCGCCTCCATCACGGGCTGCGCGACCTCGGGCGCGGCAGCCGCCCGAGCTCCGATGGCCAGCGCCACGACCGCTCCGAGCAGCGACAGGCTTGCGACGACGGCCAGCGCGGGCCGGAACCCGGCCTGGAAGCTCGCCGCGGTGCCGATGTGGCCGTTGGCCGCGAAGACCGCCGCGCCCACCGCGATCGCGAACGCGGCGCCGAAACGCTGAAGAGTGCTGTTCACACCGGAGGCCTTTCCCATCTCGTGCGGCTTCACCGAGCTGACGACGACCGTCGGCGCGATTGGCAGCGCCATCGAGACGCCGACGCCGGCCACGATGAGCGGCAGCACCAGCTCACCGTACGCGACGCCCGCCGTCGCGAGCAAGGCAAACCACAGCAAGCCGGCGCCCTGCAGCAGCATGCCCACCACGAGCACCGGCCGCCGGCCGATCCTGTCCGACAGAAGACCCGCCATGGGCGCGACCACGACGGGCGTCGCCGTCCACGGAAGGAGGCGGAGCCCGGTGCCGAGCGGCGAGTAGCCGAGCCCGAACTGCATGTACTGCGCGACCAGGAACGCGGCCGAGAAGATCGTGCCCGACATCAGGAAGGCGGTCAGGTTCCCCGCGGTGAACGAGCGGTTGCGGAAAAGGTGGACCGGGAGCATCGGCTCGGCCGCGCGCGCCTCCCAGACCACGAAGGCCGCGATCAGCGCCACGCCGACCGCGATGGTCGCCAGCGCCGTCGCGCTGGTCCATCCCTCGTCGCCGGCGCGGATCAGGCCCCAGACCACCGCCACCGCGCCGCCGCCGACGAGCGCTGCGGCGACCAGGTCGAGGCGGGTCGCCGGGCCCTTCCTCTCGGGTAGGCGGATGAGCGACAGCAGCACGGTCGCGACGCCGATGGGCGCGTTGACCCAGAAGATCCAGTGCCAGTTGAGGCCCTCGGTGATGGCGCCGCCGACGAGCGGCCCGGCCGCCACCGCGAGTCCGCCGATCCCGCCCCAGATCCCGACGATGGCGCCCCGGCGCTCGGCGGAGAATGCGGTGGTGAGGATGGTCAGGCTGACCGGCATGACCATTGCGGCGCCCAGGCCCTGGACGGCGCGAGCCGCGATCAGCAGCTCGGCCGTGGGCGCGATCGCGCACGCGATGGAAGAGAGGGTGAAGACGGCGAGCCCGGTGACGAAGACCAATCGGCGTCCGAATCGGTCGCCGAGCGCGGCGGCGGTGATGATGCCTGCCGCGTAGGTCAGCGTGAAGGCGTTGACCGTCCACTCCAGGTTCGAGATGCTGCCGCCGATGTCGCGGTGGATCGCGGGCAGCGCGGTGACGACCACCAGCGAGTCGAGCGCGACCATGAAGAAAGCCACCGAGGTGAGGGCCAGGGTCCAGATCCTTTGGCTCACGGAAGTTACCTCCAGCCTTGTGATTCTGCTCAGGTCACTGCGCATTCTCCATGAGTAACTTGAAAAAGTCAAGTGCAAACTTGAAAAGAGCGTCACGCTCGTGTATCGTGCCGTCATGCGCTCTTATCAGCAGTACTGCGCGGTAGCCAAGGCGCTCGACGTGGTCGGAGATCGATGGACGCTGCTCATAGTCCGCGAGCTCATGACCTCCGGCCCATCCCGCTACACCGACCTCCTCAAGGGCCTGCCGGGAATCGCCACCAACCTCCTCGCCGACCGTCTGCGCGAGATGGAGAAGTCGGGCGTCGTGCGGTCGTGGGCGGCCCCACCGCCGGTCGCCACCACCCTGTTCGACCTGACCGACCGCGGCAAAGCGCTACGCACGCTCCTCGAGGAGCTCGGCCGCTGGGGGGCGCCGATGATGGGCGTGCCGCAGATCACCAACGTGTTCCGCAGCCACTGGCTGGTCTTCCCGTTCGACGCCTACCTGGTCGACAAGACGCCGGACGAGCCGCCGATCAAGATCGAGGTCCGCACGGGCGACGAGCCGATGGTGATCGAGACGGTTGAGGGCAAGGTGCGGACGCGTCGCGGCACGGTCGAGAGCCCCGACGCGGTCCTGGAGGGCCGGCCCGGCCCGATCCTCGGCCTTCTGTCGGGCAAGCTCGACGTGGCCGAGGCCAAGCAGCGAGGGCTGGTCGTGCACGGCAGCCAGAAAGTCCTTCGCCGCGTGATCGGCAACTGGGCCGCCGGCTAGAGCTGGGAGTAGGCCTTCGCCACGCGCGCGGCGACGCCCGCGTTGTTGATCACGAGCTCGACGTTGACGTCGAGCGAGCGTCCCTCTGACAGCTCCGCCATCCGAGCCAGCAGGCGCGGGGTGACCTCGCGGCCGCTGACCTCGCTGAGCTCTTCGGCCGCCTGACGAGCAAGACTCTCGGCGCCTTCGAGCTCACGCGGCGGCGGCAGCGCGATGACGATTCCGCGGCTGCCCGTCGCCCAGGCGGCGCGGATCGTCCGCGCGGCGTCGCCGGCGTCTTCGACGCGCGCGCTTACAGGGCATCCGCTGTGGGCGGTGTAGAAGGCCGGAAACTCGTCGCAGGCGTATCCCAGCACCGGGACCGTGAGGCTTTCGAGGCGCTCCAGCGTCAGCCGCAGGTCGAGGATGATCTTGGCCCCGGCGCAGAAGACGGCGACGGGCGAGCGCGCCAGCTCTTCGAGGTCGGCCGACTCGTCCTCGGGATGGCCGCGGTGCACGCCGCCGATCCCGCCGGTGGCCATGAAGCGGATCCCCGCCATGGCCGCGGCCCGCATCGTCGCCGCCACCGTTGTCGCGCCCGCGGCGCCGTGGGCGATCGCCGGGCCGAGGTCGCGCGGGCTGACCTTGACCGACCCGGACGCGATCCGCTCGAGGTTGCGGTCGCCCAGGCCGACGCGCAGCTCGCCGTCGAGGACTGCCACCGTCGCCGGGACGGCGCCCTGCTCGCGGATCGCGGCCTCGCAGCCGCGGGCGGCGCGGAGGTTGTGAGGGTGGGGCAGGCCCTGGCCGACGATCGAAGTCTCCAGGGCCACGACCGGCACGTTGCTCGCGATCGCCGCCGCAACCTCCGGCGCGACCCGCAGGAATTCGCTCAGCTGGGCCGCGCCCCCGCGAGCAGCACGGACTGTGTCGCCGCCTGGACCGCCTGCTCGGCGGATTCGACCGGCGTCGCACCGCGCAGCCAGGCGCTGCAGAATGCCGCTGCAAACGCGTCGCCCGCGCCGGTCGGGTCGACAGCGTCGACCTCGGGCGCGGGAATCGTCCGTCCGAACACCACGCAGCCCTCGCGGCCGAGCTTCAAGACGGGGACCTGGGCGAGGCTTTCGAGCGGGACGGCGAGCGTCGCGGCCTCGGCCTCCGTCGCGAACAGCACCTCGGGCTTCAGTCGCGCGAGTACGTAAGCCATCCGCGAAGGGCCGTAGGCCCTGATGCCCGCGGCCGACGAGAGATCAACCGCCAGCATGCCTCGGGCTTCTCGCACGAGCCGGATCGCCGCCCGCGCGGCCCCGGCGATGGGCTCGACGAACAGCGAGTACGCGGGCACGTGGAGCAGCCGCGCCTCGCGAAACCACCCCTCCTCGAGGTCGTCCGGGCTCAAGCCGACGCTCGCGCCGCGTTGGGTCGCCATCGTCCGCCGGCCGGCCTGGTCGACGATGACGGCGATCGCGCCGGTGGGCTCGGTCGCCCACACCGCGTGCACTTCGACGCCTCGCGCCTCGAGGTCGGCGACCAGGCGGCGGCCGGTTTCGTCGTCGCCGACCCGCGTGACGAGCCGCACGGGGTCGCCCAGAGCGGCGATCCAGGCGCAGAAATTCGCGGCCTGCCCGCCACCGCCGACGGTGATGGTGGAGGGCGTGTCGTCGTCCGGCTGGAGCGGTCCCTCGGGGACTATGGCGATGTCCAGCAGGAGGTCGCCGATGGAGACGATCAAGACCTGTCGAGGATAGCGAGGAACCGGATATCTCAAATAGCTCTCCTTCTCCCCTCTGGGGAGCAATCAGTTGGCAAGGCGCGCGCCAGCGCGCTGTCCTTTACGCGCTCTGCGCGCAGGGTCGGGGTGAGGGGCAAGGTGGGGCAAAGCATGGACGAGGGCTCTCCCTCTCCCCTCTTGGGGGAGAGGGTCGGGGTGAGGGGCAAGATGGGGCAAAGCATGGACGAGGAACCGGATACTCAAATAGCTCTCCCTCTCCCCTCTGGGGAGCATCAGCTGGCAAGGCGCGCGCCAGCGCGCTCTCCTTTACGCGCTCTGCGCGCAGGGGTCGGGTTGAGGGGCAAGGTGGGGCAAAGCATGGACGAGGAACCGGATACCTCAAATGTGGGAGCCGGAAATCGCGCATTTGGGGCTAGCGCGCGCCGTGCCGGCCCGCCGATGATTCGTTTCAGCCGGGGAGTTGGGTCCCTCCTGGCAAGGCTGTTGGGGGGTTCGAGCCACGCGCTGTGGCGCGTGGCTCTTCTGTGCCTGAACCCTGTTCAAGGGACGAGCTATGCTCCCGAGGTCGGTTCGGCGGCCTGAATCCGAGGGGGACATGTGATGCAAAGATTCCGCCGGGTCATCGCGTCCGCGGCAGTCGCCTCGGTCCTCTCGGCGATGGGGCTGACCAACGTGTCTGGCGCCACTGGCATCGGACTCGACCCTGGTGTGGGCGTGATCCCTCAGGGGACGCAGACCGACAGCGCCTACGCATCGAGCTTCAAGGCCCATGGCGTCACCAACGTGTTCGTCACCGGCCGGCAGACCAGCTGCTACGTGCCCGAGGTGCCGTCGCCCTTCAACAATGGTCCCAACGACGGCTACACCGGCGAGGTCTCCTGCCCCGGCGCGACGACAGGTGAGGACGTCGGACCATATGCATCGCAGGCGACCAGCCGGCCGGGCTTCCCGGCGACGACGCCGATGCTCGTCACGGACCACTCCGAGTCCGACATCCGCGTCGACCCGACCAACCCCAACCACCTGATCGGCTCGACCAAGTGGTTCACCGGCGCGGAGGGCTACAACCACCTGGTCGGCTTCTACGAGTCGTGGGACGGAGGCAGGACCTGGCCGGTCATGGGCCACGTCCCGGGCTACGAAGGCTTCACCGACAACACCGATCCCGTCGGCGCCTTCGACGCCTACGGCAACTACTACCAGGCGATGCTGCCCTACCAGTTCTTTTACGACAAGGGTGGCCACAAGAAGTTCGAGACCGGGAACGAGCCCAACCCGGGGATCGACAACGAGGCCGTCTCCATCGCTGTGCGCAGGCATGGCGCGACCCGGGTGCGCGACTGGCTCACGACGCATGACGGCCGGCCGGACAACGTCTTCACGACCAACGCCGGCCTCGGCCAGGAGCCGGACAAGGAGTGGATCGCCATCGACCGCAACCCGACCGTCGGTGGCAGGTCGAACCCGAACTTCAACCGCGTCTACATGATGTTCGTCAACTTCAACGGCAACGGGAGCAAGCCCTTCGTGTCATCCGCGATCGGCAACCCGGACGGCACCCACGGCGACTGGTCAACCCCGGTGCTGCTGCCGACCGGAAACGCGGCCACCAACAACAACACCTATCTATTTCCGCACGTCGACCAGGAGGGCGTCGTCTACACGCCCGTCGTCAACTTCGCTTCGACCATGGGCTCATGCTGCGTCGACATCTACGTCGACTTCTCGACCGACGGCGGCGCCACATGGCGGGGACCGCTGCTCGCAGCGGCTGGCGTGCACACCCCGCCCTTGACAGGCCCCGGCTACGCGAACACCACGTTCGAGGACGGGATCGAGGAGACGTTCGCGGTGGGCAGCCATGCGCTGTACCTCGCCTACGAGTCCAAGAGCTCCGGCAACGGCAACATCCTGCTCACCGCGTCGTATGACCGGGGCAACACGTGGACGTCCCCGATCCAGGTCAACGACAACGCGAGCACGACGGTCGACGAATTCCAGCCCAACCTTGCCGTCGGGCCCGACGGGACGGTGAGCGTCAACTTCTACGACCGGCGCCTTGCGTGTCCATCCGCCGGCACCGCCGAGGCGACCAACGCAGGGCTCGCCCTGGACCAGTCCAACCCGAGCTACACCGGCAAGCTGCCGCCTTTCGGCGCGAGCAACTACTGCATCACGTCGAGCGTGCAGTTCTACGCCGCCGACCTGACCCCGAAAGGCCACAACGTCCGGCTGACCGAGCACAGCTGGGACCCGCAGCTGAACAGCCCGGACCGCTCCTGCCCGTGCAACCAGTCCGACACGTTCCTCGGCGACTACTTCGGCAACGACATAGCCGGCTCGGTCGACTACGCAAGCTTCGTCAGCACCTACGACGACGGCACGAACCATCACCACTACCAGCAGCAGGTGGTGGCGGCGCTCTCAGTGCCGTGAGGTCTCAGGCGTAAGCAGTCCGAGCTCTTCGAGCCTCTTGCGCAGGGCGCGCTGCGCGGGCTCGGGTAGCTCACGTGCGGGTGGCGCGGACCAGGGCTCGCAGATGCCCTGGGCGTGCAGCGCGGCCTTGATGGCGAGCGGGAAAACACCCTCGCGCAACCTCACGGTCAGCTCGTAGAGCCGCTCCTGGCTGTCGCGTGCGGCGGCCAGATCGCCGCGCTCGAACTCATCGAAGACCTGGACCACCCAGGCAGGGGCGACGTTGCCTGCGCCGCAGATGGTGCCGGAGCCGCCGGCGGCGAGCGAGGCGACGAGCATGGTGTCGCTGCCCGTGAAGACTCGGAAGTCGGGCACATCTCGGGTCGCGATGCACACGGCCTCGAAGTTCTCGAAGTCGCGGCTCGAGTCCTTGATGCCCTGGATGGCGCCCTCGCGCGCGAGCGCCGCGACGGTGGGGGGCTTGGTGTGCACCTTCGTGAACTGTGGGATGTGGTAGAGCAGCACCGGCAGCGACGCGCGCTCGGCGACGCTGCGGTAGAAGTCGACGATGCCGGCCTGGTCGGTCGGGTAATAGAACGGCGGGGCGACGAGCGCCGCGTCAGCGCCCAGAGACCGCGCGGCGTCGATCTCGGCGATGGTCGAGCTCAGCTGCGTCTGCGCCACGCCGCAAAGCACGGGGACCCGCCCGGCCGCCGTCTCGACCACCGCGCGCAGGAGCGCTCGGCGCGCCGGCTCGTCGAGGGAGGCCGTCTCGCCGGTCGAGCCGAGGGCCAGCAGGCCGTGGACGCCGCCGGCCAGCACGTGCTCGACCAGCCTCGCCACGCCTGCCTCGTCCACGGAGCCGTCGCGGTGAAGCGGCGAAGCGAGGGCGACGAGCACGCCGCCGAGGGATCTCACGGCCGGATCGCCTCCCCAGCCCGCAACCGCTGGCCGATGAGGCGCGCGCACTCGCGCATGAGGTCGAGGATCTCCTGCTCGACCTCCACCCGCTCCTTGCTCGCGCCGCACAGCGTGCCGAAAAAACGACCTTCGATGGTGAAGACGGGATAGGAGATGAACGTCCGGATCTCGAGGAGCCTGGCGACGCTGCTGCTCGGAAACTGCTTCTGGGCGTCGTCGGTGTAGTGCGGCCCGCCCTCGACGACGAACCGGCAGACTCCCTCCGACCACGGCAGCGTCACGTCTTCGGGGATGTGGAAGACCTCGCTTCGATTGACGGCGAAGACGATGTACTGCTCGTCGGAGACGAGCCGCGTCTCGGCAAGGTAAGTCGAGCTCAGGCCGGTCAGCTCGGAAAGGCGCTCCAGCACGCCGCGAGCCACCGTCTCGAGGTCGCTCCCAGCCCGAGCCGCGTCTTCGAGAAGCTCGCGCGCGGTCGGCGCCATGCGAAGTACGGTATCAATGTTGATCCGCAACCTCATCGGGTCGGAATGGCGTCTGCCTGAGGACTCGAGCTCGCTGCCGATCTACAACCCGGCGACCGGAGAGGTGATCGAGCAGGTCCCGCTGTCGGAGCCTCGCGACGTGGACGCGGCGGTCCGGGCGGCATCGGAAGCGTTCCGCAGCTGGTCGCGCACGGCGGTGATGGACCGCGTCCGCATGATGTTCCGTTTCAAGGCGCAGCTCGAAGATCACTTCGAGGACCTGGCGGCCATCGTCACCCGCCATCACGGCAAGACCCTGGACGAGGCACGTGGCGAGGTCAGGCGCGGGATCGAGGTCGTCGACTTCGCGTGCGGCGCGCCGACGCTCCTCCAGGGCCGCACGCTTCGCGACGTCTCCGGTGGAGTCGACCAGGACCTCTACCGCTATCCGGTCGGCGTGTGCGCCGGCGTCCCGCCCTTCAACTTCCCGGTGATGATCCCGCTCTGGATGTTCCCGCTGGCGGTCGTCGCCGGGAACACGTTCGTGCTCAAGCCCTCCGAGCGCACGCCGCTGGGGGCCGCGCGGCTGGCAGAGATCTTCCTCGAGGCGGGCTTTCCGCCCGGTGTGCTCAACGTCGTCCACGGGGCGGGCAAGACCGTCGAAGCTCTGCTCGAGCACCCGGGCGTAAGCGCCATCTCGTTCGTCGGCTCGGCGCCGGTGGCCAGGCACGTCTACATGACCGCCGCCGCGCACGGAAAGCGGGTGCAGGCGCTGGGCGGCGCGAAGAACCACATCGTCGTCATGCCCGACGCCGACCCCGAGGTCGCGGTGCCCGCGATCCTGAACTCCGCGTTCGGCAACGCCGGCGAACGATGCCTCGCCGGGTCCGTCGCCGTCGCCGTCGGCGCCGCCGCCGCCAGGCTGCTGGACCCGCTGCGCGACGCCGCGTCGAGGATGGTCGTCGGTCCGGGCGATCAGCTGGGCGTGCAGGTCGGGCCGCTGATCCGCGCGGAACACCGGGACCGCGTCGCGTCTTACGTCGAAGCGGGCCTCAAAGAGGGCGCGGAGCTCGTGGTCGACGGCCGGCCCGAGATGGCGCGCCAGGGGTTCTTTTACGGCCCAACGATCCTCGACCGGGTCACGCCGCGTATGTCGGTCGGGCGCGAGGAGATCTTCGGGCCCGTCCTCTCGGTCTCCAGGGCGGAGACGCTCGACGAGGCGATCGCCCAGGCCAACGAGTCCTCGCTGGGCAACATGGCGACGATCTTCACGCAATCTGGCCGGGCCGGTCGCGAGTTCCGCGAGCGGGTGGAGGCGGGGATGACCGGGATCAACGTGCCCGTCGCCCAGCCTTTCGCGTTCTTTCCGTTCAGTGGCTGGAAAGGATCGTTCTACGGCGACCTGCACGTGCACGGGACCGACGGGATCGACTTCTACACGCGCAAGAAGGTCGTGGTGACGCGCTGGTGATCGGCCGCCTCTTCTCGTTCACTGTGACCGCGCTGTTCGGCGTGCTCACGCTGCTGCTCGCGTTCGAGAGCTGGGCGCTGCTCACCAACCACACCCCGATTACGGACTACATCCGGCCCGCCGTGCACACCTACCCGGGTTTCGCGTTCGTGATCGCGGTCGTGGTGGGGATTCTCCTCGGACACTTCCTGTGGGGCCCGGCCTACGGGCGCACGTCGCCGGTCAAGAAGCCGTGACCTTCACCCCTGAGGCGGTCGTCGCCCTGCTCGCCACTGCCCTGTCGCTGGTCGCGACGCTCCTGATGCTCCAGGAGACGATCGCGCTCGGCAAGGACCAGGACCCGGTGAACAACGACGTCCGCTCGCTCGTGCGCAGGTTTCCGCGCGTCACGTACGCTCTCGCGGTCGTGATCGGAATGCTGCTCGGCCACCTGCTCTGGCCCTAGAAACGACCCGCGCGGCCGCGAGCCGCAGGACGGAGTGGGTGGGCGTGGCCCTGGTGCTGATCTCCGCGACCGCCTTCGGCACCAACGCGATCTTCGCCAAGCTCGCCTACCGCGAAGGGCTCGGCACCTCGCAGCTGCTCGCGTTCCGCTTCGTGCTCGCGGCGATCGGCATGTGGGGGCTCGCGCTGGTCTTGCGGCAGAACCCGCTCCGCTTCGAGCGCAAAAGCCTGCTCGCGCTCTTCGGCCTCGGCGCCATCGTCTACACCGGCCAGTCGCTGACCTACTTCACGGCGCTGAAGACGCTGCCGGCGTCGCTTTGCGTGCTGATCGTCTACATCTACCCGAGCCTGGTCGTCATCGGCGGGTGGCTGCTGCTTCGCCGGTCTGTCTCGCGACTGCACACACTCGCGCTCGTTGGCAGCTTCGCCGGCCTGGTCCTTCTCGTCGGCGGCGCGGAGCTGCACGTCGCGTGGGGTCTCGTGTTTGCGATCGCCGCGCCGGTCGTCTACACCGGCTACATCCTGCTGAGCGAGGCGGTCATGGGCCGGGTCCAGGCGATCGGAGCGAGCGCGGTGATCATGTCGGGCGCGGGTCTTGCATTCTCGGTGATCGCGCTCTTCCAGGGACAGCTGAGCCTACCGTCATCGGGCAGCGCCTGGATTGTCATCTTCGCCCTCGCGTTGATCCCGACCATGATCGCGATCTCGACGTTTCTCGCCGGCCTGCCACGCGTCGGCGCCGCGCGCGCGTCGCTGCTCAGCACGTGGGAGCCCGTGGTGACGGTGATCCTCGCGGTGATCCTGTTCGGCGACAGCTTCTCGGCCGTTCAGGCGGTGGGCGGCCTGCTCATCCTCGCCTCGGTCGTCATGCAAGCCGGTCGGACAGGCCGCGCGGCACCGGATGCAGCCGGGGTGCTCCCCTGACGGACCCGACTATTCTCACCTCGGATGGACACGAGAGTCCGGACGCTCGACGACCTCGCCGCGTTGGGACCGGATGAGCTGATGGCGCTTTATGCGTCCGCGCGGACGCCGGCTCTCGAGGAGCTGGACGGCAAGCTCACCGGGCGGATGCTGGCGGTACCGCGTGCGCAGGAGCCCCACGTGCGCGCGTGGCTCGAGAAGTTTTCACGGTCGCCTCTCTTTCCCTGGCAGGGCAAGACGTTCAAGCACGAGACCGCGGACCATGGCCACGGTGTCAACCGGCTGCTTGGAGAGCGGGTCACCTGGTTTCGCTTTCACACCTTCATCGCGCCGTCGCATGCAGGCGATTTCGACGCGGTCCACCTCGACTATGGCCACGACGGCAATCCGCCTTTGGTGCGCAAGGTCAAAGACGAGGTGCGAGAGGTGGCGCCCGGCTTGTATCTGGGTCTGGCCTACCTGTCGATGAAGGACGGCGAGCACCTGGGCTGCTTCTTCGGGATCGCGAAAACCTGAACCCGTTCGCTCAGCTCGACTTCCTCTACACGCCCTCGAGCGACGTCGCCGCGGACGCGAAGTACTTCAGCGAGGTGCTCGGCGGCAAGCTCGCCTTCGCGGTCGAGGGCATGGGCGCGCGCGTGGCGATGATCGAGCTGACGGAGGGGGCCCCTCACATCCTGCTCACGGACCACCTCGAAGGTGATCGCGCGATCTTCATCTATCGCGTCGACGACCTGCGCAAAGCGGTGGGCGCGCTCAAACGTCGCGGGATGAAAGGCGAGCGCCGGCTCGAGATTCCGATGGGGCCCTGCTCGTCGTTCACGCTGCCCGGCGGCCAGCGCATCGCCCTGTACGAGGCATCGCGTCCTGAGGTCCTTCAGCACTTCTTGGGACGCAAGGACTTCTGAAGATCGCCGCGGCCCGATGATTCGGAGACTGCTCACCGTTCAAAGCGTCGGTCCGCCCCTCGGCGCTGAACCCGCGACAATAGCCCGGTCGTGAGCACCAGGCGCTGGATCCTCGCCGCGGCGGTGCTGGGCTCGGGGATCGTCTTCCTCGACTCCACCGTCGTCAACGTCGCCCTGCCGCGCATCGGCCGCGACCTGCCTCGCCTGTTCCTGGGCGTGCTCGAGGGCCAGTCGTACGTCTACAACGCGTACCTGTTGACGCTCAGCGCCCTGCTAATCCTGGCCGGCGCGATCAACGACTTCTACGGCCGCAAGCGGACGTTCCTGATCGGGCTCGTCGGGTTCGGCGCCACCTCGGTGCTCTGCGGCTTCGCGCCCAACATGGAGCTCCTCGTCGCGTTCCGGATCCTGCAGGGCGCCACCGGCGCGCTCCTGGTGCCCGGGTCGCTCGCCCTGCTGACCGCCAACTTCTCGGGCGAGGAGCAGGGCCGCGCGTTCGGAATCTGGGCGGGCGCATCCGGTGCGACCACGATCCTGGGCCCGCTGGTCGGCGGCCTGCTCGTCGACACGACCTCGTGGCGCGCGGTGTTCTTCATCAACGTGCCGCTGGTCCTGGTCGCCGCCTGGGCGACGTGGAACCATGTCCCCGAGAGCCGCGACGAGCAGGCCTCACCGCATTTCGACTGGATCGGCGCCGCAATCGTCGGGCTGGCCGTCGGCGGACTCGCCTTTGGCGCCATCTACGGGATGCAGCGCGAGTGGAGCGACCCCATCGGATACGTCGCGCTCGCGGTTGGAGTCCTCGCCACCGTCGCGCTTCCACTGTGGATGCAGCGCGCGCGCCATCCGCTGATACCGCTGCAGCTGTTCCGATCCCGCAACTTCACCGTGACCAACATCTCGACGCTGTTGATCTACGGCTCGCTCTACGTGACCTTCTACTACGTCGGGCTCTTCCAGCAGGGCACGCTGGGCTACGCGGCGGCGGCCGCCGGCGCGGCCGGCATCCCCGGCACGCTCTTCTTGATCTTCGGCTCGCCCCGCTTCGGGCGCCTGTCCGCGAAGTACGGCCCTCGGTTCTTCATGGCCGTCGGGCCCGTGATCATGGCCCTCGGCGTGCTCTGGTACGTCCGTGTCCCGGCGAGCAGCCAGCCGTGGAAGCTGGTGCCGGGCGACGTCGGCTCGTACGTCCCGCCGCTTTCGTACGTGATCGATTTCCTACCCGCCGCCGTCATCTTCGGCGTCGGCATCATGATGCTGGTCGCACCGCTGACCACGGCACTGATGACTTCGGTGCCGGTGCACAACGCGGGTCTGGGGTCGGCCATCAACAACGCCATCTCTCGCGTCGGTCCCCAGCTCGCCGGGGCGCTGATCTTCGTCTTCATCACCGCGAGCTTCTACGCCTCGCTCGCCGCTCATGGGCTGCCCGTGAACGACGAGGGTTTCCGCAAGGTCGTGAGCCCGCTGAACATGCCGCCTGAAGCGAGCCTCGTGTCGGTCGCGCGCGACGCGTCGACGAGCTCGTTTCACCTCGCGATGCTGATCGGCGCGGCGCTGTTGCTCGCGGGCGCGATCGTCAACGCGGTCGGCATCCAGAACCAGGCCGCGCGCCCACAGGAGAGCGCGGCCCAGGACAAGCAGCCGGTCGCCGCCTCATAGGGTCGAGGCGGGGGAGCGCGTCCTAGACCGCCGTCATCACCAGCTCGTGCGGTGGATCGAGAGGACCGAAGAACTCGTCGAGCCACTGCGCGTGCTCCGGCGGGGGTGAGGAGGGCGTGCTGATCCGCTTCCATCCCTGGGCCTCGAACCACTCAGGGTGCTCGGGACTGATCAAGGCGATGATCCCGCCGCTCGCCGTGACGCGGTGAAGCTCGGCGAGCACCGCGGGGTCGGGACCGAAGGCGCCGCAGGCAGTCGTCAGGTCGAACGCTCCCGCGGCGAATGGCATGGCCTCGGCCCAACCCGAGACCGCGTGCACGGCCGGATAGCGCGTGGCCAGCAGCGCGCGCAGCGGGTCGGAGGGTTCCACGGCCACGACCTTGTTCGCGCGCGGGACGAGATGCTGCGTGAGCCGGCCGCTGCCGGCGCCGACGTCGAGCGCAGCGCCGACGCGGTCCGGGAGCGCGGCGATCAGCTCCGGCGCGATGGGTTCGTGGCGCGCGAGCTCATCCCAACGGCCGGCGTCGAGGTGGTACACGAGCGTCCAGAAGAGTCCGCGCACGATGCGTTCCTGGGACTCGCCGGGCGGCACGCGCGCCAGCTCGTGGGCACGCACGGCGTCGGGCAGCCGCGCGACGTCCTCGAAAGCGAAATGCCGCCAGCCCGGCGGCGCCTGGTCCGCGGCCTCGTCGAACTCCACCTTGCCTTGCGCTCAGACTAAGACGCGGTCGTGAAGATCGCCGTCGTCGCCTCGCCGGTGACGCCGCTGCGGCCGGCGCAGCTGGGCGGGGCGCAGGCCTTCCTGTCCGACGTCGCGGTGGGTCTGGCGCGCCGGGGCCATGACGTCACGCTCCACTGCGCCGAGGGATCGTCGCTCGCCGGCGTGCGCCTTGCGATGGTTCCCGTGCCGCATGACGCCGCCGCGGCGCTCGTGATGCCCGCCGCCGGCGCTTCCCCTCGGCCGGCGACCGGCGTCGCGGCCGCGCTCAAGGCGATGTTCGACGCCATCGCCGCCGATCGCGTCGACGCCGTCAGCCAGCACGCGTTCGACGCGCCGGCGTTCGAGCTCGCGCGCGGGATGCCGGTCGTGCACACCCTCCATCTGCCGCCGATCGTCGAGGCGGTGGTGCAAGCCGCGCGAGAGGTCGATGCCGCACACCTGGCGACGGTGTCGCGCGCCTCCCAGGCTTCGTGGCGTCTGGCCGGCGTCGAGGTGGGGGAGGTGCTGCGCAACGGCGTCGCCGACCTGGATCTCCCGGACGTCGGGCCGGATCGCGTGGCCCTGGTGGCCGGCCGGATCTCGCCGGAGAAAGGGATCGAGGACGCGCTCGGCGCGGCTCGCCTGGCGGGCCTGCCGGTTCGGGTCGCGGGCGCGCACTACGATCCGGCTTATGAGGTGGATCTCGGCGGCGCGGACCAGCTTGGGTCGCTGCCTCGCGGCGAGCTGCGCGTCGTGATGGCTCGCTCCGCGGTCACGATCTGCGCCGCCCGCTGGGACGAGCCGTACGGCCTGGTGGCGGCCGAGGCGCAGATGGCCGGCTGCCCCGTCGCGGCGTATCGCCGCGGCGCGTTGCCCGAGGTCGTAGAGGAGGGCGTGAGCGGCTTCCTGGCTCAGCCCGACGACGTCGACGACCTCGCGCGCGCGGTCACGCGATGCCTGTCCCTGGACCGCCGCGCGGTGCGCGCCAGCGCACGCCTGCGGCTCGGCCTCGAGACCGCCCTCGACGGCTACGAGAGGGCTCTCGCGCGGGTCGCGTCGTGAGCCCGACCGCGGTCGTGACCGGCGGGTCCGGAGGGATAGGCTCCGAGGTCGTCGCCCTGCTGCGGGCGAAAGGCTGGGAGGTCACGTCGCTGAGCCGGCGCGAGGGCTGTGACGTCTCCGACGAGGACCAGGTCCGGAAGGCGTTCGCGCGCTTTGACTCTGTCGACGCGCTCGTGCACTGCGCCGCCGAGCTCATAAAGCGAGCGTTCGCCGACCTGACCGCGGAAGAGTGGGATCGCCAGCTGGGAGCTGGGCTACGGGGCGCGTTCCTGTGCGCGCGCGAAGCGTTCCGGCTGATGAGAGGTGACGGCGGCGCGATCGTCATGGTCTCGAGCCTGTCGGGGGTCTTCGGCGCCGAGAAGTTTCCGGGCATGGCGGCGTACGTGGCGGCGAAGTCGGGTCTCGCGGGCCTGACCGAGGCGCTGGCGATCGAAGGCCGGCCGCTGCGCATCCGCGTCAACGCGGTCAGCCCCGGCGCTGTCGACACGTCGATGCTACGCATCGCCGGCGTCGAGGGTCCCGCGCTCGCGCCCGCCGAGGTCGCGCGGATGATCGTCTGGCTAGCCTCGCCGGAATCCGCGCCGCTCTCTGGTGCTAACTTGCGGATGGACCCATGACGACTCCGAACGTGAGCATCACGCGCCGGGCGACCTTCGCCGCAGGGCACATCCTGTGCCGCGAGGACTGGAGCGACGAGAAGAACCGCGAGGTCTTCGGCGCATGCGCGACCGACCACGGGCACAACTATGTGATCGAGGTCACGGTCGGCGGCGGCGTCGACGGCGAGACGGGGATGATCGTCAACCTGAAGCACGTCGACGCGGTGCTGCGGCGCGAGTTCATCGACGCGGTCGACCACCGGCATCTGAATCGCGACGTGGACTTCATGCGCGGGGTGATGCCGACGGCGGAAAACGTCGCCCTGGCGGCGTTTGGGCGCCTGGAGCCGCACCTCGAGCCTGCGCGGCTGCTGAAGGTGAGGATCGTCGAGACCGAGAACAACTCGGCCGAGGTGAGGGCTAGCCCCCGCGAGTAACGTTTTGACCATGCCCGAGAGGGAGATGGGCGTCATCGGGCTCGGCACCATCGGCGGTGGACTGGCTCGCAACCTGGCCGCACACGGCGTCCACGTCGCGATCTACAACCGTACGCATCGCCGCACCGAAGAGTTCATGGCCGACCATGGCAGTGAGGGCGACTTCACGCCCGCGGCGACCATCGAGGAGCTGGCCCACGCCCTGAAACCGCCCCGGGCGGTCGCGATCCTCGTGAACGCGGGCAAGCCCGTCGACGAGGTCATCGATTCGCTCACGAAGGTCTTCGCGAAGGGCGACGTGATCATCGACGGGGGCAACTCCTACTTCCCGGACACGCGGCGCCGCTCGGCCGCGCTAGAGCGGCAGGGCTTCGGGTTTCTCGGCGCCGGAGTGTCGGGCGGGGAGGAGGGCGCTCTGCGCGGTCCGAGCATCATGCCCGGCGGCACGCGCGACGCCTATGGGCGCGTCGAAGACATGCTGACGGCGATCGCCGCCCAGGTCGAGGGCGTCCCGTGCTGCACGTACATCGGGCCCGACGGCGCCGGGCACTTCGTGAAAATGGTCCACAACGGGATCGAGTACGCCGACCTGCAGCTGATCGCGGAGACGTACGACATCCTGCGTCACTGCCTGCGTCTCTCCGCCGACGAGCTCGCCGCCGTCTTTCGCGGCTGGAACGAAGGACGCCTTCAGTCCTACCTCATCGAGATCGCCTCGTACGTCCTCGCCAAGCACGACGACGGGTCCACCTCATCGCTGGTCGACGCCATCGAGGACGAGGCGGAGCAGAAGGGCACGGGGCGGTGGACAAGCCAGTCCGCCCTCGAGCTCGGCGTGCCGCTGACTGCGATCACGGAAGCGGTGTTCGCCCGCGTGCTCTCGAGCCAGAAGGCGCAGCGGGTGCAGGCCTCGCGCATCCTCAAGGGCCCCGCCGGAGGCAAGGCGCCAGAGCGGCTGGTGGACGACATCGAGGAGGCGCTGTACGCGTCGAAGATCGTGGCTTACGCGCAGGGATTCGAGCACGTCGCGGCGGGTTCGAGGGAGTACTCGTGGAACATCGACCGCGCCGGCCTGGCGACCATCTGGCGCGGCGGCTGCATCATCCGGGCCAGGTTCCTGGGCATGATCAAGGACGCCTGCGAGCGAGACCCGAACCTGCCGAGCCTGATGCTCGATCCTTTCTTCCAGGAAGCGCTTGCCAATGCGCAGCCGGCGTGGCGGCGCGTCGTCACGACCGCGGTCGACCAGGGCGTTCCGATACCGGCCTTCGCCTCATCGCTCGCCTACTACGACGGCTACCGCCGCGAGCGAAGTCCGGCGAACCTGATCCAGGGCCTTCGTGACTACTTCGGTTCGCACACCTACCATCGCGTCGATCGCGAGGGCGCCTTCCATACGCGCTGGGCGCAGGACGGGACAGAGGTAAAGACCGACTAGCGACCACGTAGAGGCGGCAGGCGGCGCCGGGCCTACGCCGCGCTCGGGGGAGTGATTCCGGGCCCGCCGCCCCATTCCGGCTGGATCGCCGTCAGCAGGCTGCGCTTGCGCGCCCAAAGCCGGGCGATGAGCTCCTCTCGCGTCGTGAGCTCGCTGCAGGGAAATCCGAGCTGGCACAGGTAGGACCGCACCTCGAGCGGCAGCACATCGTCGGCGTGGTGCGGGCGGGCGATCTTCGACAGCACCTCTCCCAGCTCGGCCAGCATCCTCTCCTGCTCGCTCATGTACCGGAAAAACGCATTAGTGACGCGGGCTACCGGACGGCGGAAACCTCCGCGCGCGTCTCGACGAACGCCCGCACCGCCCGCTCCAGCTCGTCGCGCGAGTGCGCGGCCGAGACCTGGCAGCGGATCCGCGCCTTGCCCTGAGGCACCACCGGGTAGGAGAAGCCGATCACGTAGACGCCTTTGTCCAGCATCGCCGCGGCCGTCCGCCCCGCAAGCGCCGCGTCGCCGATCATCACCGGCACGATCGGGTGGTCGCCGGGCAGGATGTCGAATCCCTCTTCGGTCATCCGGGAGCGAAAGAACCGAGTGTTCTCAGCCAGACGCTCTCGCAATTCTCTCGCGCCGCGCAGGAGCTCCAGCACCTTCAGGCTCCCGGCCACGATCGGCGGTGCGACCGAGTTAGAGAAGAGGTACGGGCGCGAGCGCTGGCGGAGCATGGCGACCAGCTCCTTGCGCCCCGACACGTAGCCGCCGCTCGCGCCACCGAGCGCCTTGCCGAGCGTGCCCGTGATCGCGTCGATGCGGCCGATCACCCCGTGGTGCTCGTGCGTGCCGCGGCCGCTCGGGCCGATGAAACCCACCGCGTGCGAGTCGTCGACCATCACCATCGCGTCATACCGGTCGGCCAGGTCGCAGATCTCATGGAGGGGCGCCATGTACCCGTCCATGGAGAAGACGCCGTCCGTGACGACCAGGCGGAAGCGCGCGTCCCTTGCTTCCTGGAGCTGACGCTCCAGGTCCTCAATGTCGCGGTTGGCGTAGCGGAAGCGCTTCGCCTTGCACAGCCGGATGCCGTCGATGATGCTGGCGTGGTTGAGCGCGTCGGAGATGACCGCGTCGCGCTCGTCGAGCAGGGCCTCGAAGATGCCGCCGTTGGCGTCGAAGCAGGACGAGTAGAGGATCGTGTCCTCGGTGCCCAGGAACTCGGTCAACGCCTCCTCGAGCTCCTTGTGCACCTCCTGGGTGCCGCAGATGAACCGGACCGAGGCCATGCCGTAGCCCCAACGGTCGAGCGCCTCCTTCGCCGCGGCCACGACCTCGGGGTGGTCCGCCAGGCCGAGGTAGTTGTTGGCGCAGAGGTTCAAAACGTCACGTTCCATCACCGCGACGGTCGCGCCTTGCGGCGAGTCGATGACTCGCTCGGGCTTCTCGAGGCCCGCGTCGCGGATCTCCTGCAGCTGCTCAGTGAGGTGTGATCGCATGCGTTCGAACATCAGGCACTCCAGTCCAGGACGATCTTGCCGCACCGGCCCGAGTGGCCGACGCGGAAGGCCTCCTCGTACTCCGTGTATGGGAATCGGTGGGTGATGACGGGCGAGATGTCGAGCCCGCTCTGCACGAACACCGACATCTGGTACCAGGTCTCGAAGATCTGGCGGCCGTAGACGCCGCGGATCGTCAGCATCTTGAAGACGACCTGCGACCAGTCGATGGGGAACTCGTGCTCAGGCAAGCCGAGCACAGCGATGCGGCCGCCGTGCGCCATGTTCTCGATCATCTCGCGCATCGCGCTGGGCACGCCGGACATCTCGAAGCCCACGTCGAAGCCTTCCTTCATGCCGAGCTTTTCCTGCACCTCGCTGAGCCTCGTCGTGCGCACGTCGACGGCCTCGGTGACGCCGATCTTCCGGGCCAGCTCGAGCCGGTAGTCGCTGACGTCGGTGGCGACGGTGAACCGCGCGCCGTTGTGGCGGGCCACGATCGCGGCCATCAGGCCGATGGGTCCGGCCCCCGTGATGAGCACGTCCTCGGCGACCAGGCGGTACTGGGTGGCGACGTGCACCGCGTTGCCGAAGGGATCGAAGATGGAGGCGACGTCGAGGTCGATGTTCCCGAGGTGCGGCCAGAGGTTGCCCGCCGGCATGACGATGTACTCGGCGAACGCCCCATTGCGCTGCACGCCGATGCCGACGGAGTTCGCGCACAGCGCGCGGCGGCCGGCCATGCAGTTGCGGCAGCGGCCGCAGACGATGTGGCCCTCGGCGCCGACGATCTCGCCGGGATAGACGGAGGCGACGTCCTCGCCGAGCTCGACGACCTCGCCGACGAACTCGTGACCGACGATCAGGCCAGGCTTGATCGTGTGCTGCGCCCACTCGTTCCAGGCGTCGATGTGCAGGTCGGTGCCGCAGATGCCGGTGCGAAGGACGCGGATGAGCACCTCGCCGGGCCCAGGCCTGGGCTCGGGGACCTCCTGCAGCCAGAGCCCCGGCTTGGCTTTGGCTTTGACGAGCGCTTTCACTAGCTCGCCAGATTAAGATTCCGCGCGCGGCGGCTGCAGGCCGCCGACTATCGGTGGTGTGCCGGGAAGTCTGGTCGGCGGAGGTTTGACCACGTCCCGATGAGCACCGCGCAAGGTTTCCTTTTCTTCCTCCTGCTGCTCGGCGTCGCTGCGGCCGGCCTTCGCCTGCTCTCCAGGACCACGCCGACCGTCCCTTACCCGGTGCTGCTTGCGGTGGGCGGGGTGCTGATCGGCCTCGTGCCGGGTCTCCGCCTGCCGGCGATCGGCTCCGACCTGATCCTGCTCGCCTTCGTCCCCGGGCTGGTCTTCGAAGCCTCGCTCTCGCTCAACCTCGCCGAGCTGCGGCGGCGAATCCTGCCGATCGGCCTGCTGGCAACAGCAGGCGTCTTTCTGACTGTCGTCCTGGTGGGGGTGCTTACCCACCTCTTTCTCGGTCTTGACTGGGCAGGCGCCTTCTTGCTCGGGGCGATCGTCGCCGCCACAGACCCGATCGCCATCGTCGGCCTGCTTCGCCAGCTCCGCGCGCCGCAAGGCCTCGAGGCGCTCCTCGACGGCGAGAGCCTGTTCAACGACGGCACCGGTGTGGCCGTCTTCGCGGCCGTTTTGGGCACCATCGCGGCGGGACACCCTTCTGTCCTCGACGCGAGCGTGCGGTTCGTGCTCGTCACCGCGGGCGGCACCGGCATCGGCCTTGTCGTCGGCCTGGCGGGTCTCGTCCTGGTCCGACTCGTCAAGGAGGCGGAGCTGGAGATCCTGACCACGCTGGTCGTCGCCTACGGGTCCTACCTGGCCGCCGATCTGGTCCACGCATCGGGCGTCGTGGCAGTGGTCGTCGCGGGGCTGGTCGTCGCCCGCCACGTCCAGGGCACGCAGCTGCACGGGTTCTGGAACCTGCTCGCCTTCCTCCTCAACGCGATCCTGTTCCTGGTCGTCGGCATCGTGATGCCGGCGCAGCGCCTCGTCGCCGTCGCGGGTCTTGTCCTGGGCGCTTACCTGATCATGCTCGTCGCCCGCGCTGTGGCCGTGTACGGCCTGCTCGGCGCCTTCCCCTCCATCCCGTGGAGCTGGCGGCACCTGACGCTGTGGGGAGGGCTCCGCGGAGGGCTGTCGGTCGCGCTGGCGCTGTCGGTCGCCTCGTACCCGACCGTGCCGGTGCTCGCGTACGGAATGGTCTTGCTGTCCTTGGTCGTGCAGGGCGGGCTGCTGCTGCCGGTGGCCGACCTGCTGCGACTTCGCGCGCGCCCGGTCGACTAGATTCTTACCCGGCATGCGGTTGCGCGCGGGGGTCGGGCTGATCTTGATCGTGGCCGCGGTGGCGGCGTTTCAATGGTTCCGGCCAATCCCGGCGGTGGCCGCGACCGCGCTTCTGCCCAGCTCGGACGTGGTGCCAGGGACGCCGCCGGCGCTGCCGTGGCCGGCGCGCGGCTCGGCGGCGGTCGGGGTGTCAGGCCTTGGGCTGATCGCAAGCTCGGGCAACGAGCAGCCGATCCCGGCGGCGAGCGTGGCCAAGGTGATGACCGCGCTGATCATCCTTTTCGACGACCCGCTGGTAGTCGGCGCGGTCGGTCCCGGCGTGACGGTGACGTCCGCCGACGTCAAGGCCTATCAGACCGACCTCGCCCAGGGCCAGTCGGTCGCGAGGGTCGAAGAGGGCGAGGTGCTCTCCGAGCTGCAGATCCTCGAGGGCATGCTCATCCCGTCGGCGAACAACTACGCGGAGCTCGCCGCCCGGTGGGATGGAGGATCGGTCGACGCGTTCGTGGCCAAGATGAACGCCAGGGCGGCGGCGATGAAGATGACGCACACGCATTTCGCCGATCCCGCGGGAGCCCTGCCGCAGACCACGAGCACCCCCTCGGACCTGTTCATCCTCGGGGTCGCGGCGATGAAGGACCCTGTGTTCGCCTCCATCGTCGCCAGGCCGCAGGTCGAGCTGCCGCTCGCCGGGACGGTCTACAACGTCGATGCGGCCCTCGGCCAGAACGGCATCGTCGGGATCAAAACAGGCTCGGGGCTCAACACCGGGGCGAACTTCCTCTTCGCCGCCGACGTGGTGGTCGACGGCCGCCACATCTTTATCGTCGGCTGCGTGATGGGGCAGCCGTCGCTCGCGATCGCGTTCTCGAGCGCCCGGTCGCTGATCGCGACGATGACGCCGGCGCTGCACGTCCGGCGCGTGATCGCGCAAAACCAATCGGTCGCGAACTACACGACGCCGTGGGGAAACTCGACCGACCTGGTGTCCCAGGTCGACGTCGACCTTACGGAGTGGCCGGGCATGGTCCTGCGCCAGCGCTTGAGCGCCAAATCCATCGTGCTCGATCACCCACTCGCCTCGGGCACGCTCGAGGGGACGGAGCACGTCGTCCTGGGGGACTACGTCCTCGACGTGCCGCTCCTGACCGCCGACCCGCTCTACCCGCCCGGACGGTTCTGGCGGCTCACGCGCGTCAGCTTCTGACGCGGCTGTCCCACGTCGCGCGGACCCGGCATAGGAGGTTCGTCCCATATCGGCCCGGGGACGTGCTCCCGTAGCCTGCGGCCAGCCTGTCGACGGGCTCGCCAGTTCGAGGAGAGGGAGATTCATTTCGTGTTACAGCGCTCGGCGCGGACCTGGCGGGCCCTCCTGGGCGTTCTCGCCGCATCCGTCGCGCTGTCGGCAGCGGGCGTGCCACGAGCCGCCGACGCCTCTTCAGGGACGGGTTCGATCACCTCGCGGGGCGCGGCCGCGAGCGCTGCGTACGCTGCTGACTCGACCACGCAGCTAGCGGTCGCGGTGCCGTCCGGCGCGCAGGCCGGGGACGTGCTGATCGCGGCGCTCGGCTTCGGACGATCGAACGCAACGTCGCAGCCGGCGCTGAGCGCCCCGCCCGGCTGGACGCTCGCCTCGCGCACCAACCAGGGCAACCTCTCCGCTCTCGCTGTGTTCTCGCACGTGTTCGCGTCCGGTGAGACCGCCTACACGTGGACGACCACTGTGGCGGTCGGAGGGACCGTGCTGGTCGCCGCGTACGCGGGAGTCGATGCGACAAACCCCGTGGACGTGTCCAAAGGCCAGGCTGCAACCAAGAAAACGTCGGCCGTCACCGCGCCATCGGTGACCACGACCGGGCCCAATGACATGCTCGTCGCGGCCTACGTCGGATACAAGGGCAGCGGCGGCGCCACGACGTGGTCCCCTCCGACCGGGATGACCGAAGTCGGCGACGTCAACAACGGGGGCGCCAGGTCCGGCTCGCTCGACAACGCGGTCCAGGCGGCGAAAGGCGCGTCCGGGACCAAGACCGCGACCGCGTCGGCGGCCCAGGACTCTGCCGTCGGCGCCTTGACAGCCCTTAGACCCTCCCCCGACACGACCCCGCCGGTGGTCAGCGGTGTCGGCGCCGGGTCCGTGTCTGCGTCCGGTGCGACGGTGTCATGGACCACCGACGAGACGTCGGATTCCCAGGTCGACTACGGACTGAGCTCTGCCTACGGGTCGAGCTCGGCCTTGAACGCGACGCTCGTGCTCTCACACAGCGTGACGCTTTCCGGGCTTGCCGCTTCGACGACCTATCACTACCTGGTCAAGAGCCGCGACGCAGCGGGCAACCTGGCGTTGTCAGCGGACTTCACGTTCACCACCAGCGCGCCGCCCGACACGACGCCGCCGGTCATCAGCGGGGTCACGGCCGGCTCGATTACCACGTCCGGCGCGAGCGTGTCGTGGACGACGGACGAGGCGTCGGACTCTCAGGTCGACTACGGGCTGACATCGACCTACGGGTCAAGCACGCCGCTTGATTCGACGCTCGTGGTCGCGCACTCGGTGTCGCTGACCGGACTCACCGCCGGCACCACCTATCACTACCACGTCAAAAGCCGCGACGCGGCCGGCAACCTGGCGACGTCGAGCGACTTCATGTTCACGACTGTCCTGCCGCCGGACACCACACCGCCGGTGATCAGCGGGGTGACGGCCGGCTCGGTCACCGTGTCCGGCGCCACCGTATCGTGGACCACCGACGAAGCGTCCGACACGCAGGTCGATTACGGGCTGGCCTCGACCTATGGGTCAAGCACCGCGCTCGATTCGACGCTTGTGCTCGCGCACTCGGCGTCGTTGACCGGACTCAGCGCCGGCACCACCTATCACTACCACGTCAAGAGTCGCGACGCGGCGGGCAACCTGGCGACGTCAACGGACTTCACGTTCACCACCAGCGCGCCGCCGGACACCACGCCGCCAGTGATCAGCGGCGTGGCGGCCGGCTCGGTGACCATGTCCGGAGCCACCGTATCGTGGACCACCGACGAAGCCTCAGACTCGGACGTCGACTTCGGGACGACGACGGCGTACGGCTCGAGCACGCCGCTCGACTCCTCCCTCGTGATCGCACACGGCGTCGCCCTCTCCGGGCTCTTCGCGTCGACTACCTACCACTACAGGGTCAGCAGCCGGGACGCCGCCGGCAACCTCGCCACGTCGGGTGACTTCACGTTCACGACGACCGCCGTCCCAGACACCACGCCGCCTGTGATCAGCGGCGTGGGGGCGGGCTCGATCACGGCGTCAGGCGCGACCCTGTCGTGGGCGACGGATGAGGCCTCAGACTCGGAGGTCGACTACGGGACGACGACGGCGTACGGCTCGAGCACGCCGCTCGACTCTTCGCTCGTGCTCTCTCACTCCGTCACGCTGTCCGGGCTTACGGCGTCGACGACCTACCACTACAGGGTGAACAGCCATGACGCGGCGGGCAACCTCGCCACCTCGGGCGACTTCACGTTCACGACTCCTGCGCCGCCAGACACCACGCCGCCTGTGATCAGCGGCGTGGCGGCGGGCTCGGTCACGGCGTCAGGCGCGACCGTGTCGTGGTCGACGGATGAGGCCTCAAACTCGGAGGTCGACTACGGGACGACGACGGCGTATGGCGCCAGCACACCGCTCGACTCTTCGCTCGTGCTCTCTCACTCCGTCACGCTGTCCGGGCTTACGGCGTCGACGACCTACCACTACAGGGTGAACAGCCATGACGCTGCGGGCAACGTCGCGACGTCGGCCGACCTCACGTTTACGACTGCTCCGCCGCCAGACACCACGCCGCCGGCGATCAGCGCGGTGGCGATGGGCTCGATCACGGCGTCAGCCGCGACCGTCTCGTGGACGACCGACGAGGCTTCGAGCTCGCAGGTCGACTATGGTGCGACGCCGGCTTACGGCGCGAGCACCCCGTTCGACTCTTCGCTCGTGCTCTCTCACGCCGTCGCGCTGTCCGGGCTCGCCGCCGGCACCACTTACCACTACCGGGTCAAGAGTCAGGATGCCGCGGGCAACCTGGCTACGTCCCCGGACTTCAACTTCACGACGAACGCAGCCACGAGTGGGGCGGTCCCGATCATCGTCGACACCGACATCTACAGCGACGCCGACGACGTTGGCGGGCTGGCCATCGCTTTCGGTCTCCAGCTCAAGGGTGAGGCGACCGTGGTCGCGATCGGGGTCAACACGCGCACGAGCCGGCCCGCGGTCGCGACGAACTCGTGGAAGTGTGTCGCCGCGATCGCGCAGTTCTACGGCTCGCCGAACGTGCCCATCGGCTCGGACATGCCCGACACCGGCGCCGATCCGACCCAGTTCAACTTCATCGGGCCATGCGCCCAGCTCGCCTCGGCGTCGACACCGGCGCCGGACACGGCGCTGAACGTCTACCGCCGCGCCCTCGCCGCAGCTCCCAACGGAAGTGTGGTCATGATCGCCATCGGCTACGAGGAAAACCTCTCGACGCTGTTGAACTCTTCACCGGATTCGATAAGCCCACTCAGCGGGCGTGACCTGGTCTCCCAGAAGGTGCGGACGCTGGTGATCATGGGCGGCGGCTATCCCAGCTACGGCGGCGAGAACAACCTGGTCGGCAACCCGGTCGCGGCGCAAAACGTCTCCTCCAGCTGGCCGACGAAGATCGCCTGGTCCGGTATCGAGGTCGGGAACGCCGTGCATACGGGCCAGACGGTCTCGAGCGTCCATCCTGCAAGCTCGCCGGTGCGCGCCGCCTACGAGGCGTTCGTCGGGCCGAACAACTGGATCTACTCGTACGACCTCACCGCGGTCTATCACGCGGTGCGGCCCGCGGACACGTTGTTGACCGAGGTCGGCCGGGGCACCAACGTCATCGACAGTGCCGGCGGCAACGTCTTCACGCTCGGTGCGGGCAACCAGTACTACCTCAGCGTCACCGACGCAACGTCGCTGGACTCCGCCATCGAGGCGCTCCTCGACACACTGCCGGCCCCGCCTCCCGACACGACGCCCCCCGTGATCAGCGCTGTGTCGGCCGGTTCCCTCCTCTCGGGCGCGGCGACTGTGACCTGGACGACCGATGAGGTGTCCGACTCCCAGGTCGAATACGGAGTCACGTCTTCGTACGGCTCGAGCAGCCTGTTGAACACCCAGCTCGTCGTCTCACACTCGGTCACGCTGTCAGGCCTGACCGCGGCGACCACCTATCACTACCGCGTCAAGAGCCGTGACGCGGCTGGCAACCTCGCCGCGTCGGCCGATTTCACCTTCTTGACGGCGTCGGCGTCGGCGCCCGGTCCAAACGATTCGTTCGACAGCAACACGATCGACCCGGCCAGGTGGACGGTGGTCCAGAACGGCTCGACCGTAGCCGCGGCGAACCAGGAGCTCGAGATCACGCATCCGGCGACGACGACCTGGACGAAAGGAACCCTGCAGTGTTCAGTGGCCTACGACCAGACCGGAAAGTCCGTGCAGCTGCAGGTCAAGCGCGCCGCGAACAACGGCCTCGGTGGGGCGACGTACGGCGAGACGTCGATCTTTCTGTCCCTCGACTCGACCCACTACGTGTACTTCTTCATCGCGGGCGGAGCGCTTACCGCCTGGTACAACAAAGGAAGCGGCGAGGTCAACCTGACCCCGAACTGGCCCGCCTACTCGGCGACGGCCATGCAGTGGCTGCGGTTCCGTGAGTCCGGCGGGACCCTGTATTGGGAATACGCGAGCGGCGCGACGGCGCCGGGCACATGGACCACACTCGCATCGATGCCCGATCCGTTCCCGATGACGGCCGTGACCTTCAAGATCGCCGCCGGATCCAACGTGGCCACGACGGACGTGGCCCGGTTCGACAACATCTCCACGTACTGAGCGATACTGCCCCCGTGGGGTTCGTCTCGCGGGGGTTCCGCGGCAAACGCCGCGACAACGTCTCCAGCTCGCGCGTGCCGCCGGGCCAGTACGTGGTGACGGACTTCCCGGTGCTGTCGGCGGGTCCGACGCCGCACGTCAACCTCGACCAGTGGACGTTCTCCATCGAGGGCGAGATCGACGAGCCCAAAAAGTGGAGCTGGAAGGAGCTCTCCGCGCTGCCCGCCGATACGGTCACGAAGGACATCCACTGCGTCACGAAGTGGTCGAAGCTCGACACCACGTGGAAAGGTGTGTCCGTGGACACGCTCATGGAGGGCGTCGACACCGCCGCGGACTTCACGACCGTCTACTCGGACGGCGGCTACACGACCAACCTCGCGCTCGACGACATCACCGGCAACAAAGCCTGGGTCGTCTACGAGTTCGACGGCCAGCCCATCGAGCCGCAGCACGGCGGCCCGGTGCGCTTCTTCGTACCCCACCTCTACTTCTGGAAGAGCGCGAAGTGGGTGCGCGGCATCCGCCTGCAGAAGGAAGAGCACCCGGGCTTCTGGGAGTCGAACGGCTACCACATCCGCGGGGATCCTTGGCGAGAGCAGCGCTACTGGGGCGACTAGAGATCCCGATTCCGCGGGGACCCCTCAGGTGGCAGTTCGGCACCCTCGCCGAAGTCGTCCAGGAGACGCCGCGTGTCTCGAGCCTCTTCTTCGACGTCCCGGGCTGGGAGGGAAACCTCGCCGGCCAGCACGTCGACGTCCGGCTGACCGCGGACGACGGCTACCAGGCCGAGCGCAGCTACTCGATCGCCTCCGCGCCTGACGATCCACGGCTTGCGCTGACGGTCGAGCGCCTCGACGACGGAGAGGTCTCGCCGTACCTTGTCGGCGAGCTGCGCGTGGGGGACCGGCTCGAGCTGCGCGGGCCGATCGGTGGCTTCTTCGTCTGGCGCGGCGATGGCGACGTGCCGCTGCTGCTGATCGCCGGGGGATCTGGCGTCGTGCCGCTGATGGCGATGCTTCGCCATCGCGCGAACATCGAGTCGAGCGTGCCCGCCCGTCTCCTCTTCTCGTCGCGGACGCAGGCCGACGTGATCTATCGCGAGGAGCTCTCTCGTCTCGGTGCGGCGGGCGACGGCCTGACGGTCTTCCACACGCTCACGCGCGAGAAGCCTTCAGGCTGGACCGGTTACACGAGGCGGGTCGACGAGGCCATGCTGAAAGAGGTCGCGTGGTCGAAGCGGGAAAACCCCGCGGTCTTCATCTGCGGTCCGACGCCCTTCGTCGAGGCGGCGTCGCAGCTGCTCGTGGCGATGGGCTACGAGCCACGGTCGATCAAGACGGAAAGGTTCGGTGCCACAGGAGGAACTGCATGAATTCAGAAAGTCCCAACCATGCGCGGCTTGCCGCCACAACCCACATCGAGGAATCACGACTGGACGGCAACGCGATCGGCGGATTGCTGCGCGAGATCTTCGCCGTCGAGATGACGGCCGCGGTGGGCACGTGCGCTTCGTGTGGCGCGGTCAACGAGGTGGGCCGCGTGCAGGTGTACGTCCACGCGCCAGGCACAGTTGTGCGCTGCCCGGACTGCGAGCAGGTGCTCATGCGGATCGTGCGCGGCGGCGGGCGCTACTGGATCGACATGACGGGGGTGCGCTGCCTGGAGTTGTCGGAGGCTTAGGCGCCCGGTTTCTTCATGGCCCACGGGCCGAACTTGATCACGCCGATCAGCATCCAGATGAACAGGCCAAGGCTTGCGATCGACAGCAGCTCGCTGACCGCCACCGCGCCGATCGGGATTGGCGAGGTGTTCGGCCGGGCAAACGTGCCGAGGTTGGTAAACACGCCGAGGCCGCCGAGGCCGAAGAGGGTCAGCGCCGCCCAGAACATCCAGCGCCAACCCAGATAGCTGCCGGCCGCGGCAACCAGCTCCAGGATCGAGATCAGGATGACGAACCCGATTGCGAACCCGATGCTGATGTTGACCACGGTATCGATATCCGTACCGCTCGGGTATTGCGTTCCCTGGGCTTGCAGTGCCCGGAGCATCGAGTCGTGGTTGACGAAGATCAGGGCCGTCGCGACGGAGTAGACCGCCTCGACGGCGAACAGCGCGGCGGCGCCGAGCTGCATTGGACGTGTCCATGGCGTCGGCTCGCGCTGGCCTTTGGGTATCGGCACCCACTGGGTCCCGTCCCAGCGGAACTGGCCGTCGGCGGAGACCTGCCCGACAACCGCGTTCTGCGCCTGGCTCAAATCGGCGCTAGAGTAACGCGCGGCTTGCGGCTACGAAAGATAGCCTCGGCGACCCGGAAGGCCCTTCTGGCCGTTGAGGACATGGACGTTTGTAAAAAAGCATTCCCGAGAGGGGGAAGAGGCGCCTTGTCTTTACATCCGCCCGTACAGCACCAAATGAGAGGCTGGTTCGACGCGGTGGTGGCCCTCGGTTTGAGGGTCAAGGACCGCGAGGCCCGCGCGCACAACCTGCGCGTGGCCCGGCTGTGCGTGCACATCGGCAGGCAGCTCTCGATGAGCGCGTACGAGCTGCGCCTGCTCGCCCGCGCCGGCCTGATGCACGACATCGGCAAGCTCGGCATCCCGGACAACGTCCTGGGCAAGCACTCGCCGCTCGACGACGCCGAGTGGAACCTCATTCGCACGCACCCCGAGATGGGCCTGACCCTGCTCGACCGCGCGGGACAGTCGCGCCGCGAGGTGCTGGCCGTGCTCTATCACCACGAGAGATTGGACGGAAGCGGGTACCCCTACGGCCTCAGGGCTGAGGCGATCCCCATCGAGGCGCGCATTGTCGCGGTCGCCGACACCTACGACGCTCTGACGTCGGACCGGCCATACCGGCCGGCGTGCAGCGACGCCGAGGCGCGGCGCGTCCTCATCGAAGAAGCCGGCGCGCGCCTTGACGGGCGCGCTGTGAACGCGCTGCTCAGCGCGCTCGACCTCACGCGGGGGACCAGTCTCGCTCTAGCCTAGGGACCCCCTCACCCTCGTAGCCTGACGCCCCCTCACCCTCGATCCCTCTCTCCTAAGGGGAGAGGGTGCTCGCTCTAGGATTCGGGATATGAAGTTTGGAGTCGCGATCTTCCCGACCGAGTACGCGATCTCGCTGACCGAGCTCGCGCCGTCGGCCGAAGACCTCGGCTTCGAGTCGCTCTGGGTCGCCGAGCACACGCACATCCCGACCAGCCGCCAGTCGCCGTGGCCGGCGGGCGGCGAGCTGCCCAAGCACTACTGGCACACCATGGACCCGTTCGTCGCCCTGACCGCCGCGGCTTTCGCCAGCAAGACCATCCGCGTCGCCACCGGCATCTGCCTGGTCATCGAGCGCGATCCCATCCACACCGCCAAGGAGGCTGCAAGCCTCGACGTCATCTCGGCCGGTCGGTTCATCTTCGGCGTCGGGGGCGGCTGGAACCGCGAGGAGATGGCCGACCACGGCACCGACTTCAGCACCCGCTGGACGCTCCTGCGTGAGCGCGTCGAGGCGATCAAGGCGATCTGGACCACGGATCCGGCCGAGTACCACGGCGAGTTGGTCGACTTCGGCCCGTTGTGGTCGTTCCCAAAGCCGGTGCAGAAACCGCACCCGCCCGTCATCCTCGGCGGCAGCGGGCCGAAGATCCTCGAGCGCGTGGTCCGCTACGCCGACGGTTGGATGCCAAACCGCGGCGACGTGGTCGAGCGCATCCCCGAGCTGCAGGGCTTGGCCAAGGCGGCCGGCCGGGACCCGATCCCGGTCACCTTCTACCCGAAGGCCAGCGCAGAGGAGATCGAACGGCTGGCCAAAGCAGGCGTCGAACGGCTCATCTGGTACGTGCCGCCCGACGGACGGGACGCCGCGCTGAAGAAGCTCGACGACCTGGGGAAGTTGATCCGTCCTTACCTGAAGGACTGAGGGGCGCGGCCCGACCTTCGAGCAGCGTCTGCGGAATCGACTCCCACGTCCCGCCCGCGCGCCGGTACGCGATGCCCGACAGCATCTCCAGGACCACACGGTTGGCCAGGAATGAGGTGATCTCGGCCGCGTCGTAGGCCGGCGCGACCTCGACCACGTCCACACCGACGACCGGGAGCTCGACCGCGATCCGCCGCACCGCGTCGAGAAGCTGCCGGCCTGTGATCCCGCCCGGCTCCGGGGTGCCTGTGCCCGGCGCCATGCCTGGGTCCACGACGTCGAGGTCGACCGAGACGAAGACGCCATCGCAGTCGTCGACCGCGATGGTGAAGGCCTCCTCGAGCACCGCGTCGAGCCCGCGCAGGACGACCTCGTGCATCTCGAACGAGCGCATGCCCTGCTCCGCCATCCACTCGAGGGTCGGCGGCTCGGGCCAGTACCCGCGCAGGCCGATCTGGAGAAACCGGTCGCCGCGGCACGCGCCCGACTCGATGAGCCGGCGCATCGGCAGCCCGTGGCCGATCAGGCTTCCGTACTGCACGTCGCCGGTGTCTGCGTGCGCGTCGAAGTGGATGACCGAGACGCGGCCCCAGCCGCGCGCGCGGGCGACGCCGGTGACGTCGGGCCAGGTGACCGTGTGGTCGCCGCCGAGGATCAATGGGATGGCGCCCGCCTCGGCCGCGGTCCAGACGGCGGACTCGAGCGCGTCGAGCGCCGCCTTACCTTCGACTCCGGGCATGAGGACGTCGCCGGCGTCGAGCACCTTCATATCGCGCAGCGGGTCCACCCGCAGCGCGAGGTGCGGACGCGACGAATCGTGCTCGAGGTAGTCGGTGGTGCGGATCATCTTCGGGCCAAACCGCGCCCCCGCGCGGTAGGACGTGCCCGCGTCATATGGCGCGCCGATGATGACCACGTCGGCGCCGGCAAACGTCGACGGGTCGTCGAGGTCGCAGCGCGGCACGCCGCAGAACGTGACGTCCGGTCCGAACATGCCGCCCAGACGGGTCACTTCCTTATGTCTTTCGCCATCTCCGCGAAATTGTCGACGTAGCGCTGCACGTCTTCACGCCGGGCGCGCGCAGGGCGCATTTTCAAGACCGTAGGTCCCTTGCCATCTCGGCGAAGTTGTCGACATAGCGCTGCACGTCTTCAACCGAGTGTTGGACCGACAGCGTCCAGTTCTCCTCCGCCCCGGGCGCCATGAGCACGCCGCGATTCGACTGATAGAGCCAGCTCAAATAGGAGAGCGTCTTGTCGATCTCCAGGTAGTCGCGGTAGTTGCGAACGCGCTGGGCCCGGTACGTAACCCCGCCTCGCGCGGCGAGCGTGATGACGTGAAACGGCAGCGCGTACTCGGCGATCGCGCCGTCCAAACCGCCCTGGAGCGTCTCGGCCAGAGCGTCGAAGTGGGCGTAGGCGGTCGCGTCGAGGATCTCGAGCAGCGTGGTCTTCGAGGCCGCCATCGTCAGCGGATTGCCGTTGAAGGTGCCCATCTGGGCCACCCTCTTGTCCTCGATCACGGCCATCACGTCGTCGCGGCCGCCCACCGCGCCGCAAGGCAGCCCGCCGCCGATCGCCTTGGCCAGCGCGACCAGGTCGGGCGTGACGCCAAACCGCTCGGTCGCGCCACCCGCCGCGATGGTGACGCCGGTCTTGACCTCGTCGAAGATGAGCAGAGCGCCATTCGCGTGGGCGACGTCCTTCACCCTGTCGAGGTAGCCCGCGTCGGGGAGGACGATGCCCACGTTCATCATCGCCGGCTCGACGATCACCGCGGCGACCTCATCCCGGTGCTCGGCGAACGCCCTCTCCAGGGCGGAGACGTCGTTGAACGGCACGACCGTGGTCAGCTCGACGATCGCGCCCGGGATGCCCTCGCTCTGTGGAAACGAGGCGGGGTGGTCGGCCGGGCCCATGCGGTCGGGCGGCGGCTCGACGGAGACCATCAGGGCGTCGTGGTGCCCGTGGTAGGAGGCCTCGATCTTGATCAGGCGGTCGCGGCCGGTGAACCCGCGCGCGATGCGGACCGCGTCGAGCGTCGACTCGGTGCCCGAGTTGGTGAAGCGCCACTTCGGCTGCTTGAAGCGCCGCGAGAGCTCCCTGGCGACGACGATGTCGTCCGCGACCGGCTGGGCGAAGTGGGAGCCGAGCTCGATGCGCTTCTGGACCGCCTCGACGATCTTGGGGTGGGCGTGGCCGACGACCATGACGCCGAAGCCGTTGTGGAAGTCGACGTACTCGTTCCCGTCGACGTCCCAGACCCGGCTGCCCTTGCCGCGATCCATGAAGATGGGCTGTGGAGCGGCGTCCTGGAAGGACGACGGGACGCCCCGCGGCAGCGCCTCTTTGGCCTCGGTCCAGAGGCGGTGGGATGCGGGTCGCGCCTCGCGGAACTTCTCTTCCTCACCCTGGACGAGCTCGGAGACGCGGGCGGACGGTACTTCGCGGGTCTTCGTCGTGGCCATGTGCCCCAAACCCCTCCATGAAAGCCCGCCTTGACAGGTCCGGGCGGTGAGTCTCTAATTGTCCAGAATTCAGCCCACAGTCAGTTGGTAACCATGGGGAGGGTAGCCAATGGGGGAAACTGCCGCAGTAGCTGAGCTCGTGGCGGAGAAGCGCAAGCTCAAAAAGTCGCTTTTCCGCTTCGACATGATCTTCTTCACGGTCTGCGCCATCGTGGCGCTCGACACCATCGGGCAGTCGTCTTCGTACGGCGCCCAGGCGATCTTCTGGCTCATCGTTTCCGCGGTCACCTTTCTCATCCCGTACGGCCTTATCACGGCCGAGCTTGGCGCGGCTTTTCCGACCGAAGGGGCGACGTATGACTGGGTCCGGCTCGCGTACGGCCACTTCGCGGGCGCGGTGGTCGGCGTCCTCTACTGGCTTTCCAACCCGATCTGGCTCGGCGGCACGCTGACCGCCACCGCGATCGCCGCGCTCGACGCCCTGTGGGGCAGCCAGCTGGGCGGAAACCAGGGTTGGGAGACGGTCATCGGGTTCCTGTTCATCTGGGGCGCGGTGACAATGAACATCCTGTCGTTGCGGTACATGAAATGGGTCCCCAACCTGGGCGCGATAGTCCGTCTTGCCCTGCTGGCGTTTTTCGCGCTCCTGGTCGTCATCGCCGGCCTCAAGGGCGGGTTCCACGGTGGCCTCGGCGGGTTCTTCCCGACCGACACGGTGGTGATCATCGGAGTTATCGGCGTCATCGTCTTCCAGTGGATCGGCTTCGAGCTCCAGACCAACGCGAGCGAGGAGATGGAGAATCCGCAGCGCGACATTCCGCGTGCGGTTTACGCTTCGGGATTGATCTCGTTCGTCGCTTACGCAGTCCCGATCGTGGGCGTTGTCCTGATCCTTTCCTCGGACCAGCTGAGCAATGTTTCAGGTTTCGTGAACGCCTACCAGTTCGGTTCGCAGACGGTGTTCGGCGGCGCGGCTCCTTTCTTCAACCACATTGCCGCGCTCGCGTTCGTATTCGTCCTGCTCTCCAGCGGCACGACCTGGCTGATGGGCTCCGACCGGTTGATGGCCATAGGCGCGCTGGCCGGCTCGGGCCCGAAGCAGCTGGGTTACTTCTCGTCGACGTTTGGCACTCCGATCGTGGTGAACGTGCTGTCCGGAATCATCAGCACGGTCTTCATGATCATCACCTTCTTCGTCACCGGTGGAGGGCTGCACAGCTTCTTCGCAGCGGTCCTCGGGCTGGTGATCTCCACGACCACCTTCTCCTACATCCTCATCTTCCCCGCGCTGATCACGTTGCGGCGCAAGTATCCGAACGTGCGGCGGCCGTTCGTCGTGCCGGGCGGCGCCGCGGGCATGTGGATCTGCGTGGTCCTGGCCACCCTGTGGGTGCTGTTTGCGACCGTGTTCTCGATCTGGCCGGGTCTGTTCACGTCGACCTGGAGCGCGGACTACGCGGGCGTGAACCGGACCACGTTCGAGCTCTACAACATCATCGCCATCGTGTTCCTGCTCGGGCTCGCAGTGGTGTTCTGGGCGGTGGGCCGCGGACATGCGATCCACACCGGCCCGGTCATGGCGGCCGCCGCGCCGATGCCGGCGGGAGCGACCGGACAGCAGTAAGTCGTCAAGGGGAGAGGGCCGGGTGTCATCACCCGGCCCTTTTCATCCTTCGTAGACGACCCGGCCTCCGACGATCGTCGCCCTGACCATTGACGCCTCGAAGTCGACGACCGCGATGTCGGCGAGCATGCCCTCACGCAGCTCACCCTTTTCCCCTTCCGTGTGCTCGGCGTAGGCGCTCCCCGACGTCCACGCCGCGACCGCGTCGTCCAGGCTCATGTCGCGGCGCGCCTCGGCGATGCTCGCGAACGGGTCGAGGCGAACCACGGGCCAGTCGGTCCGAACGCCAGCCGGGCGCCTGATTCCGCAAGCGCTTTCCACGGCCATCCGCGCTTTGCGCGTATGGGGCCGAGGTGGCGCCTCCACACGCTGATCATCGCCGGCGCCGCGTGCTGCGGCTGCATGCTGGCAACCACGCCGATGCGCGCGAAGCGGGGTATGTCCGCAGGGTCTGGCGACTCGATGTGCTCGACCCTGTGCCTCCGTCCGGGCGTCGTGCCTTCGAACGCGTCGAGCGCCTGGTGGATCGCCGCGTCGCCGATTGCGTGGACCTGGACCTGCCAGCCGCGTGAATCCGCGGCGTGCACGGCTTCACGCAGCTCCTCCGGACTCCAGATCGGATCGCCGCACTCCTCTGAACCGGCGTAGGGCGCGAGCATGGCGGCGGTCTTCGACTCGACCACGCCGTCGGCGAAGGCTTTGAGGATGCCTGTCGAGATCCACGCGTCCCCGGGGTCCGGCGGGCCGTGGCTCGCCACGTCAAGCCGCGGCGTCAGGTCGAACGCGAGCCGCACGCGAAGGGTGAGCTCGCCCGCGTCCCGCAGCCCCGCCCACAACTCCAACTGATTGTGGCCGTCGCCGGCCTCCTGCACCGACCCGATTCCCCGCGACGCGGCAAGCCGCATCCCCTCCCGCAGCGCGTCGAGGTCCCCCTCGCGCGTTCGTCCCGGAATCGCGCGCGTCACGTTGAGCAGGGCCGCCTCCTTGAGCACGTCCAGCGTCGCCACGCCGGCGAGCGCGAGGGCTCGGCTGTTGGCCCAACCGGTATGCGCGTCGAACGACTCCAGGTACGCGGGACGGTCGGGGACGAGCCTGTCGAGCAGCTCGACCGTGGGCATCCCGCCCGGGAACGCCGAATAGAACCAGCCGCGGCCGACGACCCAACCGCCGTCGTGGCCGCGTGCATAGACCGCGACGCGGCGCTCCACCTCCGCCTGCGTCTCGACGCCGAACAGATCGAGCTCGCCGAGCGAGCGCGACGCCATGAGGAAGTGGACATGCGCGTCGTTGAAGGCGGGGATGATCCACGCCCCATCCGCGTCGATCACCCTGGCCGCGTCGAGCTCGCCGGCGCCAACGGTCGAGATCCGGTCGCCGGCGATCGCCACCGCGGTCAGGCCGGGTCGCGCCCAGACCCTTCCGTTGACGACCGCCAGGTTCAGGGGCCCCCGCGAAATCACGCCGAAGGCTCTGACTTCGTGGGGACAAGCGAATGCGGCACCGCGCGACAATGTTGGCGCATGAAGCTCGATACCGATCTGGCCAGGGCGTCGACGCTTCCCTCGGAGATGTACATCGACCCGGCGATCCTCGAGAAGGAGAAGGACCGCATCTTCTACCGCACCTGGCAGCTGGTCGCACACCGGAGCGAGCTGGCGAGGCCCGGCGACTTCAAGCCCGCGACGATCCTCGACGAGCCCATCCTCCTGACTCAGGCGCCGGACGGAAGACTGCGCGGCTTCTACAACGTGTGCCGGCATCGCGCGGCGCAGGTCGTGACCACGCGCGGCAACCGGAAGTCCCTGCAGTGCGGCTACCACGGCTGGGTCTACGGCCTCGACGGCCGGCTGCAGACCGCGCGCGAGATGGAAGGGACCGAGGACTTCGACAAGGCGGACTTCGGCCTGGTGCCCATCCGCGTCGACACGCTCGGCCCGTTCGTTTTTGCCAACCTCGACCCGGACGCGGCGCCGCTCGCCGACTGGATCGGCGCCATCCCGTCAGAGATCGCGAAGGCCGGCTACGACCTGGAATCGATGCGCCTGGTCGAGCGCCGCGACTACGACATCGCTTGCAACTGGAAGGTGTACGTCGACAACTACCTCGAGGGCTACCACCTTCCCATCGCGCACCCAGGCCTGTTCAAGGAGCTCGAGTACGACAACTACCGCGTCGAGACGTTTCGCTTCTACTCGAAGCAGCACGCGCCAATCCGCGAGCTCAAGCCGGGCGAAGTGCCGGGACGAGACCGGCGCTACATCCGTATGCCGGGAGCCGAGGAGGACGCCCTCTACTACTGGATCTTCCCGAACACGATGCTGAACATCTACCAGGACAACCTCAGCACCAACGTCATCCTGCCCAACGGTCCCGATCGCACGCTGACCGTTTTCGAGTGGTACTTCGCCGAGCCGGGGACCGGCGCCGGTTGGGAGTCGATGCAGCAGACCATCGCGTTCTCGGACGAGATTCAGCAGGAGGACATCGGCGTCTGCGAGCAGGTGCAGCGCGGACTGCGCTCGCGCTCATACAGCCGCGGCCGGTTCTCGGCGCTGCGTGAGAACGGGGTGTACCACTTCCAGTCGCTCGTGAAGGAGTTCCTGGAGAAGTAGCCGCGGCCGCTAGGAGGCCTTTGACACCTCGGCGCCGGCCGCCGCCTTGATGGGCAGCGTGAAGTGGAAGTCAGAGCCCTGGCCTGGCTCGCTCTCCACCCAGATCTTGCCCCCGTGCATCTCCACGATCTGGCGCGTGATCGCGAGGCCGAGCCCGGTGCCAAGGATCTTGCTCGGCGCCTTCTCGTAGCGCTCGTAGCGGGTGAACAGGTGCTGCTTGAACTCTGGTGCGATGCCGATGCCGTGGTCCCGGATGCTGATGTCGATCTGACCGTCCCTCGCGATGCTGGTGACCGCAATCTCACCGCCGTCGGGCGAGTACTTGATCGCGTTGCTCAGCAGGTTGGAGACCACTTGCGCGATGCGGTCGGGGTCGCACTGCACAGAGGGCCGGCCGTCGAAGTTGCACACGATGAAGTGCCGGGCGCTGGTCGCGCGCGCCCTATCGACGGCGTCCTCGAGCAAGCCGGTCAGGTCGACGTCCTGCGGGCGCATCGTGAGGCGGCCGGCCTCGATCCGGTCGAGGTCCAGCATGTCGTTGATCATCCGATTGAGCCGATCCGCGTCTTTGTTGATGTCGGCCGCGTAGCTCTTCGACTCTTCGAGCGTGACGTCCTCGTCGCGGATCATCTCGCTGAACCCGGAGATGCCGACGAGCGCGGTGCGGAACTCGTGGCTGACCAGGGACACGAACTCGCTCTTCAGCTTGTTGAGACGTTCCAGGCCGGCGAGGTGCGCGGCGGCGGCCTCGTTGGCGGCGTGCTCGGCGTCAACGTCCTCATACATGACGAGGAAGTACTCGATCTTGCCGAGCCGGTTGCGGACCGCCGTCGCGCTCCAGCGGAGCCACACCTCCGTCTTGTCGGCGCGGATCGCCCGGCTCTCGGACTCGATGCTGTCGACGTCGCCCCTCCAGAGCGGCTGAAAGATCGCGAAGACGCGCTCGAACTCGTCCGGGTGCAGGTACCTGGCGACCGGCGTGCCGACGATCTTTTCCGGCAGCGTCCGCAGCAGCGCGGCCATCCGGGGGTTCGCGTCGATGACGTTCATGTCGATTCCCGCGCGGGCGATGCCTAGCGGGGCGTGCGCGATGATCTCGTTGAGCAGCGCGTTGCGGCGCGAGACCTGCCCCTCCGCGTAACGGCTCTTGTAGAGCAGGTCGAGTGAGTCGCGGTGGGTGAGGATCTGGTTGGCGACGATCAGGATGCCGAGCCCGCCCGCGAGCACGGTCTCGAACTGGTCGAGGGAGCGGCCGTTGATCGCGAGGTAGACCACGGAGAGCGTCCCAGCGAGGACCGCGACCCAGGGCAGGACCAGCTGCCACAGCTCGATCGGCCCTTCTTCCTCGGCCGCTTCCTGCGCTCGGGCCGGCCAGAGCGGGGCGAGCGCGATCAGCAGGTAGCCGACCACCCATCCGGCGTCGAGGACGCTGCCCGATGCGCCGTAGGTGCCGTTGGCGGTCAGGTACGTGAAGGCGCTGTCGGCGAGCGCGATGCAGGCCAGGCCCCCCAGCAGGAGGAGCATGCGGCCGACCGCGCCCTGCCTCGCCCGGCGCAGTGCGACGACCAGCACGGTTCCCGTGACGATGTCGGCGACTGGGTAGGCGAGCGAGATGAGCAGCGCCTGCGGCGAGGACGCCGAAGACTCATACACCTTGCTCAGCCCGAAGATCCAGCCGATGAACAGCAGAGACAGCGCCACGATCGCCCCCGCCAGCACCGTCTCGCCCCTGGTGGCTAGGCGCGTCGGCGCCGAGGTGAAGGCGAAGACCCCCGCGAGCGTAAGGGGGACGGCGAGCAGGTAGAACGCGTCGGCGATGGACGGGAACGGCAGGGCCTCGCCCCGGACGACCTCGTTCCAGGACCAGATCATCTCGCCGATGCCCCACGCGAGCGCCGAAAGGGCGAAGAACGTCCAGGCAAGCCGGACGCGGCCCTTGTTGCGCCAGGCGGCGAAGGCGCAGCTGCCGGCGGCGATCAGGGCCGCCACGCCCTCGCCGATGTCGTCGACGCCGATGGTCACGTCCTCGCTGACCCAGCGCTTGTACGTCCAGCCGATGAAGACGACGGAGACGATCGCCGCGGCGATTGCGGAGGCGATGAACGGCCTCCAGGTCTGGATTCCCAGGCCAGTGACCACGACAGGACGCCGCCGGACGAACGTCAGCGGCGGATTCTGCTGCACCCTCCGAGCGTAGGCCTGGCTACTCAAAGTCGCGCCCCGAATACGAAAATTCCCGAGGCGGCCGTTAAGTGAAGCCGGTTTTCATTTAACATGGCGGGCAGTTACTTGTAGCACAGCCGAGCGGGTGTGGAACACCGCTAACGGGAGGCGCTGCGATTTCGGCTCAGGTCGGCAGGGAGGGGTTGTTCCGCGTGGTGGACGTGGTGGTCGACCAGGCCCCGGCGAGCGCCGGAAGAACGGCCGCCGGGCTCCTCGTCGTCGTGCTTGTCATGACCCTGGCGGTGCTGCCCGCAGCCGTCGCTCTCGGCGCGGCGGGCGTGGCTGTGGCCACGGTGACCGCCTGGCTCGGCGCCACGGCGGCGGCTCTGGGTGGGGTGAAGTTGGCGGCGGCGGCGTGGGGCCTGCTCGCAAGGCTCTTCGAGCGTCCTCGGCTCGGATCTGTCGCGGCCCGGATCGATTAGCCAGAACCCTCGGCTTCCAAAACCTGGGCCGACAGGCAGAGGAGGTGAGATTGAATGCGCAAACTGCTGCTTGCCGCCATCCTGGCGGTGTCAGCCATGATGACGATGGCGGCGACGGTCGCCGCTGACGGCATCGGCCACTGCTGCTGACCTGACGTTTGTAAACGTTGTGTCAAGTCATTAGGCGTGCGTTAAGCTGGCGACGTGTCAGAGGTTTCCGCTCACCCTGAAAACGTGACGGGTAGTTCGAGCCGGCGTCGCGGGCGGCGCCTGGGCGTCGAAATTCGCCCGGGTTCTGTCAAGCAGGCGCGAAGTGAGGCGGGGATGAGCCTCGGCCAGGTTGCCCAGGGCGACATCAGCCGGACGGCGATCTACTTCGTCGAGACCGGCAAGGCTAAACCTTCGATGGAGACCCTTCAGCTCATCGCCACCAGGACGAGAAAGCCGATCGATTTCTTCATCGGCGAGGCCGGGGCCAGCGACGAGACCGCCCTGGCGGAGGTCGAGCGGCTCGTCGCCACCGGCGACAACGCCGGGGCCGTGGCGGCGGGCGAGGCGCTCGTCGCGCGCGTCTCCGACCGCCGGGTGCTCGCCAACGCCCGGCTCGCGATGGCGATGGCCCTCGTCAGGCTGGGCCAGGGGCTCCGGGCAAGGAGCCAGGCCTCCGCGGCCCACGCTTATTTCGAGGAGGCGGGCGACGTGCTGATGACCGCCGAGTCCCTCGGTTGGGAGGCGGCCGGGGCGCGGATGATGGGCGACCCGGCCTCCGTCGAGCTCGCGACCGAGGCGCTGAGGCGCTGCCGGTCGCTGGACCCCGTGCCGCAGCTGACAGAGGCCAAGCTGCTGGCGATCCTCGGCCACGTGCTCAATGCGCAGCACGAGTACACGAGGGCGATCGAGGTCTACGAAGAGGCGACGGCGGTAGGGGCGAACTTCCTCGACCTGCGCCGGCTGTCCTACATCTACGGCAACCTCAGCCTCGCGTACCAGGAGACGGGCCAGTTCGCGCACGCAGGCCACTACGCCCGCAAGGCAATGGCCATCTACGAGACCCTCCAGGACCGCGTGCAGATCGCCATCGCCGAGAACAACATTGCGTTGCTGATCCTCCGCCAGGGCGACCTCGCCGCGGCGCTGCGCCACGCAGAGGAAGCGCTGCGCCAGTCCGAACAGCTGTCCGTCGAGACCGGCAAGGCCAACATCCTGATGACCCTGAGCGAGATCGAGCTGGCCCTCACGGAGTACGAGCTCGCGGCCCACTATGCCCAGGCGGCGATCCGGGTCGCCGACCGGCTCGGTGAGACGGCGAACAGCGGTGAGGCCCACCAGTGGCTCGGCCGGATCGCCGCGGCCCAGGGCGACGAAGCCAGGACGGACGCCGAGTACGCGATCGCCTTCCGCAAGTTCGACGAAAGCCGCGCCGTGGAGTGGCAGGCTCGCGGCCACGCCGTGTACGCGGAGATTCTCGAAGCCCGCGGAGACCTGCCCGCCGCCAACCGCCAGCTCAGGCTCGCGCTCGCCGCCATCGGGCCGCGCGACACGGCTCGGGAGAGCGCCCAGATCGCTATCTGAGGAGTGGTTGGCGCGCTCCGGCTGAGCGTTCCTTACTTGCGATCCTCCGGCGCGCTCGATCAACAATAGTGGCGGGGTGGTGAGCCGATGCCCGTAGTCCTGGTCGTGGACGACAGCGCTGCGAACAGGGAGCTGATTCGTATATATCTCTCGACCCTGGAGTGCGATGTCATGCTCGCCTCCGACGGCCCCAGCGCGCTCGCCCTGATCGAGTCGAGCCCACCCGACCTGGTTCTTCTCGACGTGCGCATGCCGGGCATGGACGGTTACGAGGTGTGCCGGCGGATCAAGGCGATGCCGCGCGGCCGCCTGCTGCCCGTGGTCATGATCACCGGCCTGAGCCAGACCACGCACCGTGTGATGGCGCTGGAGGCGGGCGCCGACGATTTCATGGCCAAGCCGGTCGAGGGCGCGGAGCTGATCGCCCGCGTACGCTCGGCGCTGCGCCTGAAGGAGCTCTACAACACGCTCGACGGCGCGGAGCATGTGATCTTCTCGCTGGCCACGGCGGTCGAGGCCAAAGACTCGTTCACCGAGCGACACACCCAGCGGGTTGGCGAGTCTGCGCGGCTGCTCGGCGAGAAGTTGGGCCTGCCGGTAGAGACCCTGGACACGCTCTACCGCGGCGGCATCATCCACGACATCGGCAAGATCGGCGTGGCCGACGCGATCCTTCACAAGCCCGGGCCGCTGGACGCCAGCGAGGTGCCGCAGATGCAGGCGCACGTTGCGATCGGGGAGAGCATCGTCCGCCCGCTGCACTCGACGTCGGGGCTGCTGCCGATCATCCGCCACCACCACGAGCGGTTCGACGGGTCGGGATATCCGGACCATCTGCGCGCGCGCGAGATCCCTCGGGTCGCGCGCATCGTCTCCGTGTGCGACGCATTCGACGCGCTCGTCAACGACCGTCCGTATCGGACGCGACGTTCGACCGCGGAGGCGCTCGCCGTTCTTCGCGCCGGCTCGGGAACGCAGTGGGACCCGGAGACGGTGGAGCTGCTGGCAAGCGAGCTGCCCACCCTCCAGCACCTGGGAGCTGCTTAGTTATCTCCCTCTCCCCGTCACGGGGAGAGGGTCGGGGTGAGGGGCCGCGAAGGAGTTTACCCCGTGTTCTGAAGCCCAGCGGCGACTCCGTTCACGCTCAGCTGAAACACCCGCTCCGCCTTGACCCGGTCGGACCGCGATGTCCTCGGGTTGCGCATGGCGCGCAGCGCTCGCAGCTGCAGATGCGAGAGCGCGTCGACGTACGGGTTGCGCAGCTCGATCGCCCAGGACAGCACCCGGCGGTCCTCGAGCAGCCGCCGGTGGCCGGTGACCGCGAGGACCATTCGCAAAGACATGTCGTACTCGCGCAGCACCATCTGCGCCAGGTCGCTGCGCCCGCCCAGCGCGAGATAACGTTCCGCGATCCTTCGGTCGGTCTTGGCCAGGCTCATCTCCGCGTTGTCGAGCATGGCGTTGAACAGCGGCCATTCCATGTAGGCGCGCTGCAGGTCGCGAAGCGGAGCGGCAGCCAACCCGCTGCCCATTCCGTACCAGCCCGGAAGGTTGAGGCGCATCTGCGACCACGCGAACACCCAGGGGATCGCGCGCAGGTCTTCGAGCCTGCGGCTCTTTGCGCGCCGCGCCGGCCGGGAGGCGATGCGCAGGCGGCCAAGCTCCTCGAGCGGGCTGACCTCGAGGAACCAGTCCTCGAACCCCGGCGCCTCGACGAGCGCGCGGTAGGCCGCGCGCGACGGCCCGTCGATCTTCTCGACCAGCTTGTGAAACGCATTTGCGGGATCGTCGCGCTGTGAGCTCGGCGCCGACGCCTCGAGGACGGCAGATGTCACCTGCTCGATGTGCCGGCGCGCGATCGCGCGGTTGCCGTAGCGGGCGAAGATCACCTCGCCCTGCTCCGTCACCTTGAAGCGGCCCGCGACCGAGCCCGGAGCCTGAGCCCGGACCGCGCGGTTGGCCGGTCCACCGCCGCGGCCCAGAGCGCCGCCGCGGCCGTGGAACAGCGTCAGGCGCACGCGCCGCTTCTTCGCCCACGCGGTCAACGCCGCCTGCGCGTCGTGGAGCGCGATGGTCGCGGACAGCGGTCCGATATCCTTGGCGGAGTCGGAGTAGCCGAGCATCACCTCGACCGAGCGGCCGTTGGCCGCCAGGCGCTTGCGTACAGGTTCGAGCTGCAGCACTTCGTCCATCACGGCCGTCGCGCGCGAGAGGTCGTCGAGCGTTTCGAAGAGCGGGACGACGTCGAGCACCGGCGTGCGCCTCGCGCGGCGCGCCAGCTCGTAGACCGCAGCCACGTCCTGGGCGGAACGTGTGAAGCTCACCACGTAGCGGCGGCAGCCGGTTTCGCCGAATCGCGCCTGCAGGCCGGCGACGGCGGCCATCGTCTCGAAAACGTCGCTCGCGGCCGGCGACCGCGGCTCGGCGAGCGCCTGCTCGTGGACCTTGCTGTGCTGGCGCACCTCCAGCTCGGCGAGGTGAAAGCCGAACGTCTCCACCTGCCAGACGAGGTGCTGCAGTTCGCCGTGCGCAAGCCGCGAAGCACCCGCACGCGCGAGTGAGTCCCGCAGCACGCGAAGGTCTTGGAGCAGATCGTCCGGCGACGCGTAAGCGCCGTTCTGATCGCCCAGGCGAGTAGCGCGGAGGCGGCCGGCGACCTGGAGCAGGAAGTCGCGGTGCGGCTCGGCGGACCCTTCCTTCAGCCGGCGGCGCAGCGCCGGAGAGGGAGGCGTCGTCTCGGCGTCGACTGTGAGCGCGCGTCCGACGCGGTTGGCGACCGCCTCCAGGGCGAGAAGCACGTGCTCCCCGTGGATCGCCATCGCCTCGGCCGTCACCTCGGCGGTCACAGCCGGGTTGCCGTCGCGGTCGCCGCCGACCCAGCTCCCGAAGCGGAGGAAGGGTGGAGCCGGTGTGCCGGTGAGGGGTCCCCGCGAACGCGCAGCGTTCGTGGGGTTGAGCGCGGCGTCCAGCGCGCGGAGGACCTCGGGGACCATGCGAAACAACGTCTCGTCGAACACCGCCATCAGCGAGCGCACCTCGTCGAGTGGCGTCACCTGGTGCATGCGCATCTGCGCCGTGCGCCACAGCGAGTCGACCTCTTCGCTCATGCGGCGTCGCGCCTCCGCTTCCTCCGCGCCGGAGATGCGCGGATCGTCGAGGCGCTCGAGCTGCTCGCCGATGCGGCGGATCGCGGTTACCACGGCGCGGCGGCGGGCCTCAGTCGGGTGGGCGGTGAAGACGGGGTGGACCTCGAGGCTTGCGATCAGGCCGGCCAGGCGTTTGCGACCGAGCTTCGGCCGCAGCTCGGCGATGGTCGCGGCCAGCGACTCCGGCAGCGGCTCCGGTCCGCGGTCGCGCTCCCGAATGACCCGCGCGCGGTGATGCTCCTCGGCCAGGTTGGCGAGGTGGAAGTAACACGTGAAGGCGCGCGCCACCAGCTCGGCGCGGTCCAGCGACCAGGACGCGACGAGCCGTTCCGCGTCGCGCTCGAACCGGCCGTCGTCGCGTGCGCGGATGACGAGACGGCGGAGCTTCTCGACGTCGCGCAGCAGCCGCTGGCCTCCGTAGTCGGCGATGACGTTGCCGAGGACCTCGCCGAGCATGCGGACGTCACGCCGCAGCTCCGGCGGGATCTCCTGGCGGGCGGCTTCCCTAGCCCCGGTCAACCAGGGCGAATTCGAGCGAGTCGAGCAGCGCGAGCAGCGATGCCTCGATGATGTTGGCCGAGCACCCGACCGTCGTCCAGCGTTTCGTGTCACGGCCGGATTCGATCAGCACGCGCGTCGTCGCGGCGGTGCCCGCGTCGCCGTTGAGGATGCGCACCTTGTAATCGTGCAGGCTCACGTCGTCGAGCGCTGGAAAGCGCGGGCTCAGAGCCTTGCGCAGCGCCGCGTCGAGCGCATTGACGGGCCCGTTGCCCGACGCGGCCGTGTGATAGAGCGTGCCGTCGACCTCGACCTTGACCGTCGCCTCGGCGTGCACCGAGCCGCCGTTCTTGCGCACCTGCGTGGTGAAGTCGGCGACGCTCCACGGGGCGGCGTAACCCGGCTGCAGGCGGCGCAGGAGCATCTCGAAGGAGGCGTCGGCGGCCTCGTACGCGTAGCCCTGGTGCTCGAGCTCCTTTAGGTGGTTGACCAGCCAGCGGGTCTGCGGGTCGTCACGGTCGAGCTCGAGGCCGAACTCGCGCGCCTTCGCGAGCACGTTGCCGCGGCCGGAGAGCTCCGAGACGAGCACGCGCGCCTCGTTGCCGACAAGAGCGGGGTCGATGTGCTGGTACGCGTCCTTGTGCTTGAGCACTGCGGCCACATGCTGGCCGCCCTTGTGGGCGAACGCGCCGAGGCCGACGAACGGCTGCTGGACCGGGAGTGCGAGGTTGGCGATCTCCGCCACCGTGCGCGACAGCTCGCTGAACTGCTGGACCGACCGTTGTGGCAGTGCCTCGACGCCCAGCTTGAGGGCGAGGTTCGAGACCACGGACACGAGGTTGGCGTTGCCGCATCGCTCGCCGTAGCCGTTGATCGTGCCCTGGACCATGTCGGCGCCGGCCATCACGCCCTCCAGCGAGTTCGCGACCGCGAGCTCGCAGTCGTTGTGAGTGTGGATGCCGACGCGCGCCTCGCTCTTCGCGTCCGCCAGCGCCTTGCTCACGGCCGTGACCCCACTTCTTATCTGGTCGGGCCGGCTCCCACCGTTGGTGTCGCACAGGACGACCCACGACGCGCCCGCCCGAGCGGCCGACAGGCACACCTCGACCGCGTACTCGGAGTCGCGCGCAAAGCCGTCGAAGAAGTGTTCCGCGTCGAAGATGACCTCGCGTCCCCTCCCGACGCCGTATGCGACCGACTCCTCGACCATCGAGAGGTTCTCGTTGTTGGTTGTCTGGAGCACGTTGGCGACCTGCCAGGTGTCGCTCTTCCCGACCAGCGTCCAGACCGGCGCCTTGCTGTCGATGAGCGCGTTGAGGTTCGCGTCGTCCTCGCAAAAACCGCCGGCGCGGCGGGTGGCGCCGAACGCCGCCAGCCGCGCGTGGGCGAGCGGCTCCGCGGCCAGGCGCGCGAAAAGCTCCTCGTCCTTGGGGTTCGAGCCAGGAAACCCGCCCTCGACGTAGTCGAACGAAAGGCCGTCCAGGAGCCGCGCGATCCGCTCCTTGTCGGCGGCCGAGAAGGAGACGTCCGGGCCCTGCGTCCCGTCGCGCAAGGTGGTGTCGTAAACCACGATCTTTCGTTTGACGGACATAAAAAAACCTCCCGACCTGTCTGGCCGGGAGGTCCAACCGACGTCAGCGCGGCGCGCTAAGTCGGGGGACCTCCCCGGGTAATCTCGATGCCGATCTCGCGCAGGTTGCGCATCTTGCGGGCAAGCCTAGGGCATCGAGGCGCTCGCGCGCCTGGTTCTCGTCTCCAATCTCGAGCCTGGAGGTTAGTGCGGTGACAACAGGGCGCCCGATCCGAAATTTGCCTGTTGACAAAGTCCCGGGTTGGGGGTACGGTTGCGAAAATCATTCGACAATGTCGAATAGTAGTCAGATATGAGGGGGTTTCAAGACGATGTTCTCGATTCGACAGCGGGCTCTGGCGGAGGTGTTCGGGACCGCGGCCCTGGTTCTCGTCGGGCCCGGCTCCGTGATCGCAACGTTGACGTTGGCCGGCAAGGCGGTCCCCGCCGTGACCGAGGCTGACCTGCTGGGGATCAGCTTCGCTTTCGGCTTCATCATCACCGCCCTCGTCTACGCCATCGGCAAGGTCTCGGGGTGCCACATCAACCCGGCCGTCACATTCGCGTTGGCGGCGACCAGGAGGTTTCCCTGGCGTGAGGTGCCGGTCTACTGGGCTTCCCAATACGTCGGCGGCGTGATCGGGGCTTTCGCAATCTGGGGCGTCTTCGGCCAGAACGCCGTGACATTCGGCATGGGCCAGACGCACTTCGCGGCCGACGCCTCGACGTCTTACTACCTGCAGGCGGCCCTTGCCGAGGCCATCGGCACCGGCCTTCTGCTGTTCGCCATCCTCGGCATCGTCGACGGTCGCTCGCCGCAGCAGCTCGCCGGGCTGGTGATCGGGGGCGCCGTCGTCGGCATCATCCTGATCTTCGGCCCGGTCACCGGCGCGTCCCTCAACCCCGCGCGCGCCCTCGGGCCGGAGCTGGTGCAGGCAATCGCGGGCGGCACGACCTACTGGGCGCAGTACGTCCCGGTCTACTTGATCCCGGGGCTCGTCGGAGCGGCCGGCGCATCGTTCCTCTACGACTACTTCGCCAATCCTCGCCACGTCGAGCAGCCGATCGAGGAAGCGGTCTCGCACGAAGAGACTTCCGTGCGGGCTGCGGTCAGCTGAGTAGCGCGCAACAAGGAGAGAAAGACAATGGCTGTCGGAACCAACCAGATGCGCAAGTTCCTCAATGAGCCGGGCCAGGTCGTCAAGGAGTCGCTCGCGGGTCTCGCCGCCGCGCATCCGGACCTTGTCCGCTATGACGCCGCGGCGCAGATCCTCGTCCGCAAAGATGCGCCCAGGCGGGGCAAGGTGGCGCTGATCTCCGGAGGCGGCTCCGGTCACGAGCCCCTCCACGGCGGCTACGTCGGGCTCGGAATGCTCGACGCCGCTTGCCCGGGTGAAGTCTTCACATCGCCCGTTCCGGCGCAGATGCTGGCCGCGACCAAGGCGGTGGACGGCGGCGCCGGCGTCGTCCACATCGTCAAGAACTACACGGGCGACGTCCTGAACTTCAAGCTCGCGGCCGAGGACGCGGCCGACGAGGGCATCAAGGTCACGTCGGTGGTCATCGATGACGACGTCGCGGTTCAGGACTCGCTTTACACTGCGGGCCGTCGCGGCGTGGGTGCCACGGTCCTCGCGGAGAAGATCGCGGGTGCCGCGGCCGAGGCCGGCTCGGATCTAGCGCACGTGACGGACTCCGTGAAGCGAGTGAACGAGCGCGCGCGGTCGTTCGGTGTCGCGCTTTCTTCCTGCGTGCCTCCCGCCTCAGGCAAGCCGATCTTCGAGCTGCCCGAAGGCCAGATCGAGCTGGGCATCGGCATTCACGGTGAACCAGGCCGCAGACGTGCCACGCTCGGCACCGCGAGCGACGTCGTCGACGTCATGGTCGAGGCGGTCGTATCCGACCTCAAAGCGAAGAAGGGGTCGAAGGTGCTCGCATTCGTGAACGGAATGGGCGGCACGCCGCTCCTCGAGCTCTACCTTCTCTATGGCGAGGTCGACAAGAAGCTCCGCGAATCAGGCCTCGAGCCAGTGCGCAACTTGGTCGGCAGCTACATCACTTCGCTCGAGATGGCCGGCGCCTCGCTGACGGTGCTGGAGCTGGATGAAGACCTGATCAAGCTCTGGGACGCGCCGGTCCACACGCCGGCTTTGCGCTGGGGCGTCTAGACAAGTACGTTGATCACCGCACGGGCTATGGACGCGGCCACGATCACCTCCTGGATGCGCGAGATCGATGTCGCCGTGCGCGCCGAGCGCGACCATCTGGTCCAGCTCGACGCCGCAATCGGCGATGGCGACCACGGCACCAACATGGTCAGGGGATTCGAGGCCGTCGTCCAGACCCTGGCGGGCGACAACGGCTCGCCGCCCGGCAGGCTGCTCATCCTCTCCGGGCGCACGCTCGTCTCCACCGTCGGTGGCGCGAGCGGACCCCTATGGGGTTCTGCGCTGCGGAGCGGCGGCCGGGTGCTAGGCGATGATGCGACGTTCAACGGCCGTCAACTCGTCGACGTCCTCGCGGCGGCGCTGGCTTCAGTGAAGGACCTGGGCACGGCGGCCGTCGGGGACAAGACGATGGTCGACGCCCTCGAGCCGGCGGTCACCACCCTCGCGGCCCGGCTGGAAGACGGGGCGGATGTCGATGCCGCCCTGGACGCGGCTGCCGCCGCAGCGGAGGCCGGGATGCGGGCCACGATTCCGATGCAGGCGCGAAAGGGGCGCGCCTCGTACCTCGGCGAGCGGTCGGTCGGCCACCAGGACCCGGGAGCGACATCGACCGCCCTGATCATTCGGGCGCTGCAGAAGGCGGTCCTGGCGGGGGCGTAATGGAACGCGCCCTCGAAGGGGTCAGCGCCGCGCCCGGGGTCGCGATTGGTAAGGCGACAGTCCTCGACCACGGGAGCGCCGCGGCGACGGTCGTCGCACCGGACCGACGCCGCGAGGAGATCTCACGTGCACGCTCTGCGCTGAACGCTGTCGCTGGGGAGCTGGAAGCGATTGCGGCGCGGTTGCGCGGCGAAGGCCGCGACAGCGAGGCCGACATCGTCGAAACGGGCGTGTTGATGGCGGGCGATCCTGGATTGGTGGAGCGGGTCGAATCGCTGGTCGTGTCCGGGTTCGCCGCGCCTGAGGCCCTGCGCAGCGCTGCGCGCGAAACGGCGTCCCAGCTCGCCGCGCTCGACGATCCCACGCTCGCCCTGCGCGCGGACGACGTGCGCAGCATCGGCCGTCGCGCGGCGGCCCGCGCGGCGGGCCTGACCGACACAGCCCGGGAAGGCATTCTCGTCGCGGACACGCTCGGCCCGGCCGACGTTGCCGATTTCGCCGGCACCGCGACCGGGATTGCGCTCGCGAGCGGCGGGGTCACGTCGCATGCCGCGATCGTGGCCCGGTCGCTCGGTCTGCCGATGGTGATCGGCCTGGGCGCGGCAGTGCTCGACACCGACGACGGTGAGGAGGTGGTCATCGATGGTGACCGCGGGCTGCTGGTCCGCAGTCCCGGCGCGGCGCGCGCCGCCTCCGCCCACGAACACGCTGAAAGAACACGCGCCGCACGCCAGGTCGCGATCGCACATCGGGCGGAACCGGCCGTGACGCAAGACGGCCGAAGGATCCGCGTGCTCGCCAACGCATCCACGGTCGCCGAGCTCGAGGAGGCCCTCGATCAGGGTGCCGAGGGGGTAGGGCTGATGCGCACCGAGATCCTCTTCCTGGAGGCACACGGCTGGCCGGCTTTCGAGCTGCAGGTGAAGGTGATGCGGCCGGTGCTGGCGCGGCTGGCGGGTCAGGTGGCGACGGTGCGGCTGTTCGATTTCGGCGCTGACAAGACGCCGCCATTTCTCCACGGCGTCAAGAAGCGAGGCATCGAGATCCTTCTCGACGCGCCCGACGTCCTCCGCACGCACATTCGGGCGGTGGTCGAAGCCGGCCAGGGCACCCAGCTCCGCGTCCTCGTTCCCATGGTCGGCGCGGCGGCTCAGGTGCGCGTCGTCCGACAGCTCATCGATGCCGGAGTTCAGGTTGGAGCCATGATCGAGACGCCGGAGGCCGCCACCGGTGCGAGCGAGATCGCGCGCGTGTCGGATTTTCTTAGCATCGGCACCAACGACCTGACGCAGCTGGTGCTCGGCCTCGACCGCGAGCGATCGCGAAAGGCGCCGGTCATGGACGTGCGGGTCCTTCGCCTGATCGCCCAGACAATGCGGGCGGCGCGGGAGGCATCGATTCCGGTCGACGTCTGCGGCGAGGCAGCGTCCGACCCCGCGGCTCTGCCTGTCATGGTCGGGCTTGGCGCCGACGAGCTCAGCGTCGCGGCTGCGCGCGTAGGCCAGGCGCGCGAGTGGGTGAGGAGCCTGGAGTACGCCGCGTGCGTGAGGGAGGCGGCGACGCTACTCGACGAGGCGGGACACGCAAGTCGCGAGCGCGTCTAGCGCGGCGGGAGCGTCCTCGCCTTCGGCGCGAAGGTCGAGCGCCGTGCCGCCGGTGGCACCCAGAGCAAGGACTGCGAGGATGCTTTTCGCGTCGGCCAACCTGCCGTTGAGGCCGACGGTCACCCGTGACCGGAAGCGCATCGCCGTCTTGACGAAATTGGCCGCCGGCCGCGCATGCAGGGCGACGGCCGCGGGGAGGACGACGCGAATCTCAGAGCTTGCTCGCACCCCGCGCCTCCTCCGCGGCCCGGGCCACGTCTTCGAGGTCCTGTCCGGCCGAAGAGGTCACGGCTGCAGCGACCGCTCCTTCGACGAAGGGAGCGTCCACCAGCCTGACGGAACCGTTGACGTGGCCCTCCTCGAGCAGGTGGCGAACCGTGAGGACGGAACTGCCGAGGTCGGCGAGGACGACCACCCCCTGGCCGCATTCGGCGCGCTGGATCGCGCTCCAGACAGCATCGCCGGAGGTGCCCAGTGAGCCATCCGGGGCCCCGCCCGCGTGCTCGATTCGCACCTCCGAGCCGGCGAGCTGGGACGCCAACGATGCCAGCCCGCGCGCAAGCTCGAGGCTGTGGGAGACCAGTACAATCCCGACCAATCGCTCACACTCCCGATAAGATCCGAACGCCGGCGCTCAGTCTACACTATCGACAGCGATTCAGCAATGCCGAATAACAAAGTTCCACGGCGGCGCAGCTCCATCCAGTCGATCGACCGCGCCGCGGCGATCCTGCGCGCGCTCGCCAGCGGCCCGAGGCGTCTGGGCGTGAGTGAGCTCGCGGAGAGGCTGGGCCTCGCGCGTCCCACCGTGCACGGGCTGCTGCAGACGCTGCAGGCGCACGGCTTCGTCGAGCAGGACGCCTATTCCGACAAGTACCAGCTCGGCCCCGGCCTGCTTCAGCTCGGCTATTCGTACCTGGACCTCAACGAGCTGCGCGCCCGCTCGATCAGCCACGCCGACCGCCTCGCCAGTCGCGCGAGCGCGGCCGTCCGCGTCGGCGTGATGCATGGGTCGAGTGTGGTGGTCGTCCACCACGTCTTCCGTCCTGACGCGGCATTTGGCGTGCTCGAGGTCGGACTACAGCTGCCGCTCCACGCGAGCGCCCTCGGCAAGGCCGCGCTCGCGTTCGCCCCGTCGCAGGTTGTCGAAGACCTCCTCGCCGAACCGCTGCTACGCCTCACCAAGCAGACCCTGGACGGCCAGGGGTTGCGCCGGGAGCTGGCCACGATTCGCGATTCCGGGATCGCGACCGAGCGTGACGAGGCGGTTCTGGGCGAGTCGAGCGCCGCGGCGCCGATCTTCGACCACGGCGGCCAGGCCGTGGGGTCGATCGGCGTGGTCGACTCGACGGAGCGTATCTTTCCGCGCGGCCTCGCGCGCGGTATAGCGGCAGCCGTTGGGGAAGCAGCGCGGGGCGTGTCGCGTGAGCTCGGCGCTCCGCGGTGGCCTTACGCCGCGGAGGCCTAGTCGAGGCTATCGTTCTGCGCCATGGCGCAGGCGCCTACAACGGGGCTGCTGGTCGAGTGTCGCGACGAACCCGGGGTCCTGCACCGGATCACCGAGGTGATCCTTCGGCACGGCGCCAACATCAGCTACGTGGCGGGTGGCGCCAGCAGGCGGGAGTCGGTCGCCGACCTGCAGCTCGAGGTCTCCGGCGTGTCCGACGACGCGCGGCTGATGGCAGACCTCGAGAAGGTCGCCGGCGTGCTCCACGTCGCAATGGTTCCGACCTTCCAGACGATCTATGGCAAGCGCGTGATCGTGATCGGCGGCGGGGCGCAGGTCGGCATGGTCGCCCAGGGCGCTATCTCCGAGGCCGACCGCCACAACATCCGCGGCGAGCGGATCTCGGTCGACACCATTCCGCTCGTGGGCGAGGAGCAGCTCGCCGACGCGGTGCGCGCGGTTGCCCGCCTCCACCGCGCGCGCGTGCTGGTGCTCGCCGGGGCATTGATGGGCGGGGAGATCACGCAGGCCGTGCGCGAGATCCGCGAGGCGGGCATCCTGGTCCTCTGCACCAACATGGCCGGTTCGGTGCCGGACGCCGCCGATGTGGTGGTCAGCGATCCCGTCGAGGCGGGTGTGATGGCGGTGATGCTCATCGCCGACACGGCGAAGTTCTCGATCGACCACGTGCGGGGCAAGCGCTTCTAGGCACGCCCCTCACCCCCACCCTCTCCCCTAAAAGGGGAGAGGGAGATTTAGCTAAGGGCTCGGGTCTTCACGCTGATCGACATCGTGCTCCCCGCCGACCCGACGTACACCCCGCGCGTCGGGGCGGCGTCGGTGTAGTCGCGCCCGACAGCCAGGCGCACGTGATGTGGCGTCGTCCGGACCGGATGCGTGGCGTCGAAGCCGATCCATCCCCGTCCCGCGACCCACGCCTCGGCCCACGCATGGGACGCGGTCGTCGCCTTGTTGCCCCATTTCGGGAGGTGGATGTAGCCGCTCACGTAACGCGCGGGCACGCCCATCGCCCGCGCAACCGCGATGAACAGGTGCGCGAAGTCCTGGCACACGCCCGCCTTCAGCGTCAATACGTCGTCGACGACGCTGTACACGTTCGTCACCGCCGTGTCGTAGGTGAACTCGCGGCTGATCGTGTGGGTCAGCTCGTCCAGCGCCTGCTCCACGGATGCGGGCGACGTGGGATCCATTCGGTGCCGGCGCGCCAGCTCGCGTACGCCTTCAATGTCTTTGACCGGCGACCTGAAGCGGAGGAAGTCCTGGACCAGCTCCTCGCCTGGATCCTCGGTGAGGTCCAGTCCCGTCTCCACCGTCGAGCGGCTGATCACGCTCAGGCCGGCGTGCGGGCGGACGAGATTGAAGTAGTGGACGTGGTTGCCGAACCCATCGATGTACGTCCGCGCCTTGATTCCGTGGCTCAGCTCCAGCCGGAAGTCCAGGCAGCGCTGGCCATTTCCGTCCATCGGCTGGAGCTTCACCTCCATCACCGTCTCGGCGATCGGCGCCGTGTAGCGGTAGCGTGTGCTGTGCACTATTTCGAACTTCATAGGCGTTGTTGCTGCTGCTGGGGCATGCCCCGGCCCTCCTCGCCCGTGACCGCCGCCGGGACCTTGCTGGGGTGGAAGTACGTCTCGCGCAGCGCGATCTCCAGCATCCTGAGGATCGTCCGGCACTCGTCCTCGAAGCCGAGCGCCTGGTCGGCGATGGTCTGCGTGTTCGCGTGCTGGAACAGGCCGTCGAGGCGGATCAGAAGCTTCAGCGGCCTAGAGCGCCGGGTATTGCCTTCGATCCGCGCCACCGACTCGAGCGCCGTCGAAGCGGCAAACCGCGCCGACCGCGGCAAGGCGCGGTCGAGCATCAGGCACTCGATCACGCCGTCCTCGGTCACGCCGCCTCCGTAGCGCGCCTGGTACGACTCGAAGGCGAAGCACGACTTCAGCACCGCAGTCCACTCGAGCGCGTCCTCGGGCGTGTCCGCGAGCTCGGCCGCCTTGTGCGTGACGACAGCGGTCACGTTGGCGGTCCTCTCCAGGAACTTGCCCAGACGGACGAAGTCACGCGCCTCGTCGTGGAACATCGCGTCCTCGAGCAAACCGTCGACGAGCCGGATGCTCATCTGGACGTCCATCAGGAACCGGTAGAGGTCCGGCTGCCACACCGCCTCCTGCACCCGCCAGTGCAGGGCGTTGACCTGCTCGTACAGCTCGCTCGGCAGCGACGGGCGGACCGCCTGGGCGGCCAGGCGTGCGGCGGCGATGCTCGACCGGACCGAGGGGCCCATCGTTCCCGCGACCACGACCTCTACCGCCTGCTCGCGCCGGCCGGTGTCGTTGCCCCTCCAACCCGCCAGGTCCAGCAAGCGATTCCAGAACTCGGGCCCGGGCTCGTCTGCGCGGTCCAGGGACAGGGCCACGTGGACGCCGAGGATGCGCGCCAGGTGGTCGGCCCTCTCGAGGTGGCGCCCGAGCAGCGTGAGCGACGTTGCGGCCCGGCTAAGCATCGGCGCCGATCACCCACGTGTCGCGGCTGCCGCCGCCCTGCGAGCTGTTGACCACGAGCGACCCCGGCTTCAAGGCCACGCGCGTCAGCCCGCCGGGCGTGACGTAGACGTCGGGCCCGGTCAGGACGAACGGCCGCAGGTCCTGATGCCCCGGCCGGAAAGTGCCCCCGTCGAACACCGGCTGGACCGACAGCGGCACGACCGGCTGGGCGATGAACGCGCGCGGCCGCGCTGCGATCCGCGCCCGAAACTCCTCGCGCTCTTCGCTCGTCGAGGCCGGCCCGATGAGCATCCCGTACCCTCCCGACGCGTCGGTCGTCTTGACGACGAGGCTGTCGAGGTGCTTCAGCACATATTCGCGGTCCGCGTCGATCGCGCAGAGGTAGGTCTCGACGTTGGGCAGGATCGGATCCTCGTCCAGGTAGTAGCGAATGATCTTCGGCACGAAGGCATAGATCGCCTTGTCGTCGGCGACGCCGTTGCCGAGCGCGTTGGCGATCGCGACGTTGCCCGCCCGGTACGCGTTGACCAGGCCCGCGACCCCGACCAGCGACTCCTGGCGGCCGAAGATCGGGTCGAGCCATTCGTCGTCGATTCGTCGATAGATCACATGAACGGGACGCAGACCTCGTGTGGTCCGCATGAAGACATGGTCCTCGTCGACGACCAAATCTGATCCTTCGACCAGCTCGATCCCCATCTGCTTGGCGAGGTAAAGGTGCTCGTAGTACGCGGAGTTGTTGATCCCCGGAGTGAGCAGCACGACCGTGGGGTCGTCCACGCCCTCCGGAGCCAGCCAGCGCAGGTGGCGGAGCAGCTCGTGGACGTAGCCCTCGACCGGGCGTACGGGGTAGCCGGCGAACAGGTCGGGCAGGATGCGCTTCATCACGTAGCGGTTGGCCTGGACGTAGGACGCGCCCGAGGGCGTGCGCAGGTTGTCCTCGAGGACGAAGAAATCGCCTTTCTCATCGCGCACGAGATCGACGCCGGCGACATGGCAGTGGATGCCGTGGGGCACGGGCAGATCCTCGATCTCGCGCAGATAGAGGGAGCTGCTGAGCACGATCTCCGGTGGGATCGCGCGCTGCCTGAGGATCAGCTTGCGGCCGTAGACGTCGTCCAGGAACAGGTTCAGGGCGCGCAGCCGCTGCTTCAGGCCGGCCTCCAGGCGCTCCCAGGTCGCAGCCTCGATCAGCCGCGGGATGACGTCGAACGGAAACACCTTCTCGGTGCCCTGGGTGTCCGGGTAGACGGCGAACGTGATGCCGTGGTTGCGGAACATCTCCATCGCCAGCGTCCAGCGGCGCTGGAGCTCGGCCGGGCCGAGCCCCATCAAGCCCTCGTAGAGTCGGCGATAAGGAGGCCGCGGCTGTCCGGACGCCGCAAGCATCTCGTCGTAGAACCCGTTGACGTCGTAGTTGGCATCGAGATTGGCGAAAGCCACCGCTATAGTGTTGCCGCCATCCCGCAACCTGAGAAGACGCTCAATCTACGGGTCGGCTGCGAATTCAACTACGACGTGAGCGCCCCGACCGTCGCCACGGTGCAGGTTCGGCCCCGGTCGGACGCCCGCCACCAGCTCGTCACCGAGACCTGGACGACCCAGCCGTCGGTGCCGGTCGACGAGTACGCCGACTTCTACGGCAACCCGGTCAAGCGCCTGGTCATGCCCACCGGCCGGCTCACCCTGCGCTACGACGCGGTGGTCAGCGTGCCCGACGAGCCCGACCCCGACGCCACGGCGGCGCCGCAGCTGCCGGTCGACGACGTCCCCGGCGAGCTCCTTCACTTCACCCTGCCGAGCCGGTACTGCCTTTCCGATCAGCTGATGGGCATGGCCTGGGAGCTCTTCGGCAACACCGAGCCGAGCGGGGCGAGGGTGCAGGCGGTGTGCGACTGGGTGCACGAGAACATCACGTTCCAGTACGGCACCAGCAACCCGCTGACCACTGCGGTGGACGTGCTCGAGCAGCGCAAAGGCGTCTGCCGCGACTTCGCGCATCTCGCGATCACATTCTGCCGCGCGTTGACCATCCCCTCCCGCTACGTTTTCGGCTACCTTCCCGACCTCTATGTGACCCCGCCTGACAGTCCCATGGACTTCGCCGCCTGGATGGAGGTCTACCTCGGCGACCGCTGGTGGACCTTCGACCCGCGCAACAACGAACGCCGGGTGGGCCGGGTGCTGATCGGCCGCGGCCGCGACGCCCTCGACGTGGCGATGATGACCACTTTCGGCCCAGCCGCGTTCAAATCCATGGTGGTCTGGGCAGACCGGGACAAGGAATCCTGATGGCGGTCGACCTGAGCAGCGCCAGGCGCGCCTCCTATCTGGTGCGGCAGACGTTCCGCTACGTCTACCCGCAGCCGATCAGCGACCTGAGCCACCGCCTGATCGTCATCCCGCCTGAGCGGTTCGGCGACCAGCGGCGGCTCTCCCATCGGGTCTCGGTCGCACTCGACGGCGCCAGGGTGGAGAGCCGAAGCGACCGCTTCGGAAACGTCGTGTTCAACGTCTTCGCGCCTCGGGTGTCGCAGGAGATCGAGTTTGTCGCCGAGGTCACCGTCGAGCGCCAGGCCGAGCAACCGAACCGGCTGCCCGACGGCTGGCTGGCCGACGGCTACCTGCTCGAGCCCTCCCGGCTGACGGAGGCTGACGAACGCATCATGCAGGCGGCCGACGACCTGGCCGGCACGACGGAGTGGGGGCTCCCGCTGGCGGACCGCATCAACGACTGGGTCTACCAGTCGATGACCTACAAGCACGGCGTGACCGGCGTGCGCACCACCGCGGCGGAGGCGCTTGCCGTCGGCGCCGGCGTGTGCCAGGACTACGCGCACCTGATGCTCGCCGTCTGCCGCGCCTGCGGCCTGCCCTCGCGCTACGTGTCCGGCCACCTGCTCGGCCAGGGCGGAACCCATGCGTGGGTGGAGGTCGTGCTTCCGACCAGGGACGGGACGGGCGACGCCATCGCGCACGCCTTCGACCCGACGCACGCGAGCCGCGGAGGGCTCGGCTACGTGACCGTGGCCGTGGGGGCGGACTACTCGGACGTGGCGCCGACCTCCGGCTTCTACCGTTCGGGCGCACCCGGAAGCCTGACGGCGACGAAGAAGGTCACACTGACCGGCCTGGAGTAAGTTCGGCTTCTCTTATCGAAATCACAACCCGCGGACTATAAATCGACCGGATGGCAGGCTCCAGGATCCTCGTCGTCGAAGACGACCGGCCCATCGCGGCGATGCTCAAGCGTGTTCTCGCTACCGAGGGCTACGACGTCGACGTCGCGGGTGACGGCGGCGAGGCTCTGCGCCGCGCGCGCGAGCGGCCGTTCGACCTCGTCGTTCTCGACCTCATGCTGCCCGGCCTGGACGGCATCGCGGTCTGCCGGCGGCTGCGCGCGGCCAGTTCGATTCCGATCCTCGTCCTCACCGCCCGCGGCCGCACAGAGGACCGCGTCCTCGGCCTCGACTCGGGAGCCGACGACTACGTGGCCAAGCCCTTCCACAATGAGGAGCTGCTCGCGCGTGTCCGCGCGCTGCTCCGCCGGACGACGCCGCCCGAGCACCTTCGCTTCGGCGAGCTTCGCCTCGAACCGGCCAGCCGCCAGGTGTGGAGGGCAGACCGCGCTCTCGACCTCACGTCGACAGAGTTCGACCTCCTCGAGCACCTGATGCGGCACCCGCGGCAGGTGCTGTCACGCGAGCAGCTGCTCGACGCCGTGTGGAAAGGCGAGGCGGAGACGGACAACGTGGTCGCCGTTTACGTCGGGTACCTCCGGCAGAAGCTCGGCGAGCCACGCCTGCTGCACACCGTGCGCGGCGTGGGCTACGCGCTGCGCGAGTAGATGTCCCTCCGCCTGCGGCTCGCGCTGTTCGGCGTCGGCCTCGTCGCGCTGGCCCTGCTGGTGTTCGGCCTGCTTCTTTACGCGCTGCTTGCCCGCGGCGTGAACACCAACCAGGACGACGCGCTCCGCACCCGCGCGCAGCAGGCTGTCGCGTCGCTCAACTCTTCAGCCGGACTGGTCGCAACGCAGCCGGTCGCCCCCGAGGACCTCCGGACGAGCACGGACCTCTTCGTCGAGGTTTTCGACCAGGGCTGGAGGCCGCTCTACTGGACCGCGCAGCCCACCATCTCGCCCAACGTGCACACCGGATTCGTGACCCAGGCCGGGTTTCGCCTGTACGTGGCGCCGTTCGACCGTGGTTATGTGGTCACCGGCCAGTCGACGAAGGTGCCGGAATCGAACCTGTCCGGCGTGGTCGCGTTCCTGGTCATCTCCGCGATTGCCGGCCTTGTCGCGGGACTGATCGCCATCTGGGTGGTGGCCGGGCGGGCGCTCGCCCCGCTCAAGAGAGTGGCCGTCACCGCCGACGAGATCGGCCGCACGCGTGACTTCGCGCGCCGGCTGCCTGTGAAGGGCAGCAACGGCAGTTATGACGAGGTCGGTCTTCTCGCATCGAGCTTCAACGGCATGCTCGGGCAGCTCCAGGACGCGTTCGAGTCGCAGCGGCAGTTCGTCTCCGACGCGTCGCACGAGCTGCGCACCCCGCTCACCACCATCCAGGGCAACGCCGGCCTGCTCGCGTCTCGGTCCGTCGCCGAGGAGGTCCGTCACGCGGCTGCGGAGGACGTCGTCAAGGAGGGCGCGCGGATGGCCAGGCTCGTGGACCGCCTGCTCACCCTCGCCGGCGCCGACTCGGGCCTTGGGCTCACGCTTGCGCCGCTCGAGCTGAAGCCGCTGGTCGAGGAGGTCTGCCGCCAGGCGGCGGCGCAGCGCGGCGACCAGAAGCTTTCCGTCGAGGCGGTGGAAAGTCGCGTCGACGGCGACGACGACGCGCTTCGGCAGCTGCTGTGGATCCTCCTCGACAACGCGTTTCGCTTCGCGACCTCGGCCGTCGACGTGTCCCTGTCGACCGAGGACGGATGGGCCCGGTTGCTCGTCGCCGACGACGGGCCCGGCGTGCCCTCCGAGCATCGCGAGCGCATCTTCGAGCGCTTCTACAGCGTCGACAGCTCACGCGCGGGATCGCACTCGGGCCTCGGGCTGTCGATCGCCCGCTGGATCGTGGCCCAGCACGGCGGCCGGATCATCGCGGGCGAGGCGAACCTGGGCGGCGCGGCTTTTCTAATCGACTTGCCGCTCTTACCCGCTTCTTAAACACCGGCGCCACGCTCGTGGCATGTTCGACATAGCACCGGACCACGCGATCGGTCTCTACGCAGCTCTCATCGCCCTTCCCCTTGCGCTCCTCGGTCTCAAGCTCCGCCGCGCACGACTGCTAGTGCCCGGAACCGTGCTTGGCGCCTCGGTGCTGATGGCCATGTCCGGTGCGATCCACGTAGGGCTCGTCTGGACACATCGCGACGAGATGATCACCGCGGCACTTTTCGTCATGAACGGCGTCGCCTACATCGTCCTGTCGCAGCTGTACACCAAGCGGTGGTGGCGACCCGCGTCGGTCGCGCTAATCACGGCCACGCTGCTCGGCTACCTCGGCTACATCGTCCTCGACTTCGACACTCCGGACCAGGTCGCCATCGCCACCAAGCTCATCGAGCTGACGGCGCTAGGCCTCGTGCTGGTGCCGGTGCCAGGGGCGCGGCCGTGGCGCAGGCTCCGCTGGAGCGCGCTCGGCGTCGCCGTCCCAGTGCTGGCCGTCGTCACGCTCGCGACGGTTTGGATCGACGACCTCGCCAGGCCCGACGCGCAGCACATCCATGCGGGAGCCATCCTGCAGCAGACCAACGACGTCGCCACTCCCGACCAGGTCGCGGCGGCGCAGCAGCTCTACGAGCGGACGGCTGCGGCCATCGCTCGCTACCGCGACTGGCGCAGGGCGTGGGCGGCGGGGTATCGACCCGGCGGTTCGCAGACGATGCCATCGACGCACTGGATGAACCAGCGCTACGTCGACGCCGGATACGTCATGGACCCCCAGCATCCGCAAGGGCTCGTCTACGCGAACACGAAGCATGGCCCGCTGCTGCTGGGCGCGATGTTCCAGATGAAGCATCTCGGCCAGTTCGGACCCGACCCTGGTGGGCCGCTCACGGCGTGGCACCAGCACGAAAACGTCTGCTTCACGCCTTTCGGGATCGAGTTCAGCCTCATGACACCGACGGCGACCTGCCCGGTCGGCTCGATCGACATCAGCGCGCCGCCGATGCTGCACGTCTGGATCGTCGACAACCCGGGCGGCAAGTTCGCCGTCGACATTGACGACAAGGTGGTGAAGAAGATTGATCAGAGCTGAGACATCGTCACTTCCGGAGGCGGCCTTCGTGCTGCTGCTCATGCAGTCCCTGTTCTGGCTGATCGCCGGCATCTCCGCGGTCCCGTTTGCCCTGGCCGGTGAGGTCTATATGGGCGTGCTCGGGCTGATCACGATGCTGCTGGCGATGGCCACGTTGCTGCTGGGGATCGGCGTGCTCTGGCGGCGGCGCCGGGCGCGTGCGTGGGCGATCGCGCTCGAGGTCGTGTGCCTCTTCGGCGCCGCGCTGCTCCTCGTCCTGCCCATCGGTTTCAACGGCGGCGTGGTCTCCCTCATGGTCAACGTCGCTCTGCCGGTCGCCGTGATCGTCCTTTTGCGCAAGGATTCGATCCAGGCGTCTTCTTAGGAGCCGCGCGGCGGCTAGCGCGCTGACGCCGACACGCGCGCTCGCAACGGACGCCGCCTGAGCGCCGCGTCCGCGTCGTCGGTCGTCACGTAGCGGCGGCGGAAGTTTCGAAGTGCGAAGCGGTCGCACGCGGTTTCCGCGGACGACCCTTTCTCCAGCACCTCGTGCAGGTACCAGTGCATCCACTCGTGGCAGTAGAGGAAGCGCAATACGTCGCGCCGGCTGCCGAAGAGAACCGTCTCCGACGCCCACGCGAACCGCATGCCGGCGCCGCGTTTGCGCCGCGCGGCGTAGATCACAGGCTCCTTGAAGGCCCGCCACGGGACGGGAACCTGGAGCACGATCCGGCGCTCCTCGAACTCACACCGAGCCGCCAGGTGGGGCCCAGAGCGGTAGCGCAGGGGCCTGACCACGACCTCGTAATCGCATCGCGGAAGCCCCTCCAGGATCTTGCGCGCCTGGGCGGAGCTGAGGCCGGAGAGCTCGGAGCGGACCTGCATGGGGGAATCAGGATAGGTCGTGCCGGTGAGGGTTTCCTATGTAAATGCCAGATACTGTCGTGGGCCTTTTTCGCTCCCGTTCGGAGGCGAGAGCTGGCCCTTCGAAAACTCGAGGAGGCGGGCTGGGCGGGCCAGATTTCGGTCTCGACCCCCCGTGTTCGCCGCCACGGGCACCACGGTCGGAAGGTGCTCACCGGGATCGCCCCGGGCACGGTGCTGGGCGCTCTGGTCGGGGCGTTGGCCACCGGCGTGGTGCCCGGCGTACACCCGTTCGTCGCCGGCAGCCTACTCGAGCGGACAGCGGGTGATTGGGGGCGGTAGTCCAACCGCCCCGTCCGTTATCGAGTTGGGGGAGCTTGGCCAGCAATGGCCGAGCCCTCCACCATTGCTTTCAGCTCCTGCGGAAAAGCCAGGACACGAGCGTCCCGCTGGCGATGCCGAGCAGCCCTCCCGCCACGACGTCGCTCGGAAAGTGGTGGCCGAGGTGCACGCGCGACAGCCCGACCCCCGTCGCAAGCGCCAACACGAGCGGTGATGACTTCGGATAGAAGGTCGCGAGGGTGGTCGCCGCCGCGAAGGACGACGCCGAGTGACCTGAGGGGAATGACGCGTCGGTGGTCCGCACGCCCACGACCAGCACGTCCCGATCCACCCAGGGCCGCCTGCGCCTGAAGACTGGCTTGATCATCCGCTGGACGACGTAGGTCGTCCCCAGGGCGGCGATCGACGTGGCGATGCCGGCGCGCCGCCCGCGCTCACCGTCGAGCCAGGCGAGCGCGATTCCGGCCGCGACCCAGCCTAGGCCCTCGCCGAGGTCGGACAGGGTCGTGACGTATTTGTCCCCGAGCGGGGAGTGGGGAAGGCCGTGGATCACCCTGTAGAGTCGCCGGTCCACGGTCTCCGGCAGCAGTCGCGGTGGCTCGATCGAAGTCGTCGCCATCAACTCATTCAACGCCTGCGTCGCGACAAATACAGCAAGCATGCAGCACCGTAGGCCGCGACGCGGCGGCGCGGTCAAGGCGCGCGTACGGGCAATACGCGACGCGTTCAAGCAATGAGGCACGAGATGGCATCACCCGTTGCGACCGTCAAAAAAGACCGTCGCGTCAGCTCGCGCGGGCTGATCGCCTCGGTGATCGGCGACGCGCAGCGGCTGGTCGCGCTCGAAGTCGCACTTGCCAGGCAGGAGATGAAGGAGCTCGCCACCGGCAATGCGATAGCGGCCGGGCTGATAGCGTTCGGCGGCCTGCTGGTCCTGCTCGCCGTCCTGGTTGCCGTCCCGGCGCTGGTGGTGATCCTCGTCCCCTGGCACTGGCAGGTGGCGGCGGTGTGGATCGGGGTCTACGTGGTGGCGGGCGGGCTGCTGTTGGTCATCGGCCGTGCGCGCCTTCGGTTCAGCCTCCCGCCCAGGACGGTCGAAAGCTTGAAGGAGAACAAGGAATGGGCGCTTCGGCGCGTGAGATCGAACGGCAGATAAAGGAAACACGCGACCGCATGGACGCAAACCTCACGCAGCTCGAGGGTCGGACGAAATCGGGCGCCATGCGCTTCGGGCGCTACGCGGCCGTAGGCCTGGGCGCGCTTCTTCTCGCGGGAGCCGCGTTCTTCATCTACCGCAGGACCCGCAAGCCGACTCTGAAGGACCGCCTCAACGAGCTTTCGCTTGACCACCTGCGCGCGCTCGCCGAGCAGATGCGCGAGAAGCTTCCGTCGGTGACGGTGCGGGTCAACGAGAAGACCGCAAAGGAGCCGGGCACCTTCGAGAGCATCGTGCGCGAGGTCGCGCCCGTGCTCGCTGGTACGGCAGGGACGGCGCTCCTGGAGCGCCTCGTGCGCGCTCCCGACGATCCGGCCGCGGAATAAGCTGGCACTCAGCCGTGAAGGCACGCGTTCGGCGGCTGATCACGCGGGCGCAGGCGACGCTGCCGGCGCGCGTTCTGACCGTCTACGGCCAGAGCCAGGCCGGCTACTACGCGCTCGCGATGGCATTCGCCGGGTTCATGGCCATGTTTCCGATGATGCTCGGCGCGCTGTCGATCATCGGTCTCGCCATCCGCGACCCGCAGACCGAGGCGCACTTCCAGCTGCTGGTCCTGCAGTTTTTCCCAGCGAGTGCCCAGCCCGAGCTGCAGATGGCGCTCAACGGAGTCAAGCAGTCGGCCGGCTGGTTGGGGCTGGTCTCGCTCGGCGGCCTTCTGTGGAGCGCGAGCAGCATCTTTGCCACGATGGAGTTCGCCCTCACTCAGATCTTCGGCACGAAGCAGCGCGACATGCTGCGCCAGCGGTTGATGGGCCTGGTCATGATGCTGCTGCTGGTCGTGGCCATCGTGGCGACAGTCGGCATCAACGCCGCGGCCGCGTTCATCCCGCTCGCGTCCTGGGGCACGTGGATCATCGATTTCATCGCGGGCGCGTTCGTCATGGTGGCGCTGCTCGTTGCCCTGTACCGCTTCGTCCCGAACCGCACGTTTCGCTTCAGGGACGTCCTGCCGGGCGCGCTGGTCGCGGGCGTGCTGATCGAGCTGCTGTCGCTGGCATTCCCGCTCTACGCGAAGGTTGCCGGAAACTTCAACACCTACGGCGCGCAGTTCGCGCTCTTCTTCCTGCTGGCGACGTGGTTCTACCTGCTCAGCCAGCTCCTCCTGCTGGGCGCGGTGTACAACCGCTTCCGCCTCGGCGAGCCGAAGAAGCTCGGGATCGTGGCCAGCCCGATGCGCGAGTCGCGTGACAAGGCCAAGCCGGTCGAAGCAATCAAGGAAATGCAGGCCGAGCCGGTCGCCCCCGAGGCTCCCCGGCGCTAGGTACCTCCGCCGCCCCTGGGCGTTACCGAAACGAGCGGCCCGAGCGGCGACTTGCCCCCAGCTGGCGACTCAAATAAAACGCAAGGGCCGGTCAAGAGCTCAAAGGAGGTCCGTGCATTTTGGGAGTCCTGTTGTTCATCCTGCTGATCATCCTGGTGCTTGCCGTGCTCCTCGGGGCCGGCGGGTACAGTGTTCGGCGCTACTGGAGCCCGGCAGGAACTGAGGTCGTCGAGGCAAGCGACTACATGGGCGCCGGAGCAGGCTCGGGCATCGTCGCCGCGGTGCTGGCACTGCTCGTGTTGATCCTGCTCTTCTTCGGCTTCACCCAGTGGAACTGGTTCGGCACCCGATCCGGGGTGGTGCCGAACAACCCGGCCGTGACGTCGGCTGTGCCGAGCGCTGGCGGCGGCAATCCCTCACCGAGCGCCCAGGCGTCTCCGTCGAAATAGCTCCTCACCCTCCTCAGAGGGAGCTGCAGGGCCGCGTCCTCCAGGACCGGCCCTTTCTCCTTTTCACCGGGTAGGCAACTGCCCGGGCGCGTTGCCGAATTAGGGAGGGATCTCGCTTCAAGGAGGTCGTGAATTGGCTACATCTCGCCAGAAGGCTGCGGCACGCCGCAACCTCAAGAAGGCTGGGTCCATGCAGAGCCGGCGGGCGCACGGCGCGCGCACAGCGAAACGCTCACCGGGCTTGAGCACGCGGCAGCAGAACCGTATGCCGTCACAGGTGTTCGCTTTTCCGAAGAAGCGCAAGGAGCCGCTCAACGATGCCAGCCACGTGCGCAACGCGGTTGCGCGCTTCGACCAGGTCGATGGCGTGACGGACAAGGAGCGTGACAACGCATGGCGGCGGATTCGCGCGGCGGCCCGGAAGTTCGGTGTCCACATCGAGGCCCGCGGCTGGCGGTCGCTCATGAAGGGCGGCCGGAGCGGCCGCAGCCCCCGCAAGCGCAGGTAACGCTCGGAAGGAGGTCAATCAAGAGTGGTTGCGCTGATCGTCCTGATCCTCCTGCTGCTGCTCCTCGGTGGAGGCGGCCTGGTCGCGCCGGCGCTTCACATCCTCTGGATCCTGCTCGTCATCGGGCTGATCCTCTGGGTGATCGGCTTCTTCATCAGAAGCGCTGAGGGCGGCCGCTGGTACTACTGGTAACCGACGGCGGATGTGAGAGAAGGCGCTCGCGATTCGCGGGCGCCTTTTATCTTGTTCACGAGAGTTGAAGGCGCGTAGGAGAGTTTTCTCCTACATCCGTACGGCGACAGATTTTTGCCCATGTCGATACTTGCGCCAGGGCCGGCTGGAGCCGGGGAAAAGGAGAGGCAGGGCGATGGGCATAGTGCAGTTCCCGGGGGGGAGGCCTGCGGGCCAGGCTGAGCGCCTGGCGTTTCGCGAGGGTGTGGGGCGCCAGACGAGCGCAGCCCGACCGCCATTGCGCGTGATCGCCGCCAGTCCCGTAGCGCTCTACTGCGCGGCCTGCGCGGCTCCGGTGGACTTCGGGGCGGTGTGGCGCAAACAGGAGGTCTACTGCAGCGTCGAGTGCTCGCTGGGGGGTACTCGACCTGCGTAGGCGCTAGCCGGACGCATCAGCCCTGCATTACGTTGTGCGGGCCTGATGCGAGGTCTGCTGTTGTGGTGCGCGCAGAACCCCTGGCTTGCCGCGCACGTTCCGCGCTGGCGGTTCGCCCGCCGAGCTGTGCGGCGCTTCCTCCCCGGCGAAGGCTTCGAGGCGGCGCTGAAGGCGGCGGTCGACTTCAAGGCTAACGGCGTCGGCGCCCTGTTCACGCTCCTGGGCGAGAACGTCACCGACCTTGCCGACGCCAACCGCGTCGTCGAGCACTACGAGGAGGTCCTCGCCGCGTCGGCCGAGGTCCAGGCCGAGGTGTCGGTCAAGCCCACGCAGCTCGGCCTCGACATCGACCCCGAGGCCGCGTATGCCAACCTGCGCCGGCTTGCCCGGGCCTCGGCCAACGCGAGGAGCTTTCTGTGGATCGACATGGAAGGCAGCGCTTACACAGATCGCACGCTCGACCTCTACAAGGAGGTGCACGCCGAACACTCGCATACCGGGATAGCGCTGCAGGCGTACCTGCACCGAACAGTGAGCGATGTCGTGAGACTGATCCCTGCCAGGCCCGCCATCCGGCTCGTGAAGGGCGCGTACTCCGAGCCGGCCTCGATCGCCTTCAGCGCCAGGCACGAGGTCGACGAGAACTACCTGGCGCTGTGCACGCTGATGCTGCCGGAGGTGAAGCGCCGCAACGTGCGCCTGGTCATCGCCACGCACGACACCGACCTGATCGCCAGGGCGTGGAGGTTCGGGCAGGCGCTGGGGATGGACCGCGCGCGATTCGAGATCGCGATGCTCTACGGGATCCGGACCGACCAGCAGCTCCGGCTGGCGCGCGAAGGGTTCGCTGTCCGGGATCTCATCTCGTGGGGCGACGCCTGGTACGCCTGGTACCTGCGGCGCCTGGCGGAGCGCCCCGCCAACATGTGGTTCGTGGCGCGTCAGCTCCTCCCCTAACGTGGCGCTGGCGGCCAGGCTTCGCCTGGCCGCAACCCGCCTCGTTTATTGCCGCCCAAGCGTGGCTTCGAGTGGCATTCAGTCAATCTCTTCCTTACCGGAAGGAGTTAGGGGCGCGAATCCGGCCGGTTCGGTGAGCCTCTGCAGCGACTTCCGCGATCGGCCGTTGAGCGCCCCGGAGTAGAGGGAACCCGGCAGGGTTCCCTCTACTACTACTCAAGGGACGGTCGGGACCTGCCCGGCGTTTTCCTGCGCCTCGCGCGCGGCGCTTTCTGTGGCCTCGTGCGCCGGGTCCTCGTTGGGCACGAACTTGCCCGGCGTCGCGCCCGAGCCGCTCGAGCTCGAGGGACTGGGCGACGGCGACGCCGCGTGCGCGGCCAGCGTGGTCGCGTACAGTGCCGCCCCTCCGATCCCTCCGACCAACATCGATCCCGCCACCGTTGCGGCGATGGCCAAGCTCCGAACTCCGTTCAGCATTTCTGCCTCCTTGGTTTTGATCGCCCAATGGGAGCGTCGCGACCTAGACTGACCGCGGCCGCTCAGGAGGCCTTGGGAAGAGGCTGTGAGTTGGCTAGGTTGGCAATTTGATCCAGATCCAGCATTGATTCGTAGGGGTGGATATGAGCTTCAGCATCGAGCGGTACAAGGAAGAGTCCAGGAAGGTCGACGTCACGGGGATCAGGTGGGACGAGGTCACCGCCCACCCGCTCTCCAAGGGCGACCTCTTCTGCCTGCACTACATGATGGACATCGAGAACCACGTCCCCCTCTACCTGTCGCACCTGCTCGTCACGAGGGCGTGCATGGACCCGATCCTCACCGCCTTCCTCGCGTGCTGGAACTACGAGGAGCTGTGGCACGGCGAGAACATCGCGCGCCTGCTGAACCTCTACGGCATCGAGTTCGACACCCAGGAACGCATCGCCAACGTGCGCGCCAACCTGGGCTTCCAGAACAGCGTGAGCATCCTGTCGACGATGGCCGGCTCGTGGATGCTCAAGGACTTCTCCGCGGTCTACCTGTCCATAGGCGCGATCAACGAGCTGTCGACCTTGACCGGCTACGGCGCGCTGATCCGCAAGTCGGGCCATCCAGTCCTGAAGGACCTGCTGAGCCGCATCATCAAGGACGAGAGGCGGCACTTCGCCTTCTATTTCAACTCGTCCAAGGAGTGGCTCAGCGGCAACCCGAAGGCGCAGAAGATCGACCGCTGGATGCTCGACCGCGTATGGGTCCCGGTCGGGCAGGGAGTGAAGACGCAGGAGGAGGTCGACGCCCTTGCGGTCTACCTGTTCGACGATGAGCAGGGCGAGGAGGAGCTCCTCGAGCTCGACGCCAACATCGGCAAGCTGCCGGGCCTGGCCGGCATCAAGCTGATGTCGAAGGCGCTGTACGCGGCGCGCGAGCGGGTCAAGCGCAACCCGAGGTGGGCGTGGCGCCTGATCGACAACGAGGAGTGGGCGGTCAAGCCGCCCAAGAAGTCGCCGGTCGGAGAGCTCACGACGCGGCGCAGCCAGGGCGTCGAGGCGGAACCGGTGGAGGCGGGCACGCCGTAGCCACGGCGGGCGACACCGAGCTGGCCGCCGCGCTGGCGGCCGGCAACCAGGGCGCTCTCGCCGAGCTGTACGACCGCTATGCAGGGCTTGCCTACGGCGTGGCCATGCGCGTCCTCGGTGATCCCGGGCGCGCGGAGGACGCCGTCCAGGAAGCCTTCATGAGCGTCTGGAACCACGCCGCGAGCTTCGAGGTGGGACGGGGCTCGCTGCGTGCGTGGCTCCTGACCTCGGTGCGCAACCGCGCCATCGACTACCTGCGCGGGCGCGGCGCCCGCGAGCGACGCGAAGAAGAGCTCCCGCCGGAGATGGGACCCGGTGGAGAGCCTTCCGACACGTGGCGCGAGGTGGCGCTTTCGCTGGAGCGCGCGGCCGTCCGCGACGCGCTCGAGAGTCTTCCGGCCGAGCAGCGCCAGGTCATCGAGCTTGCCTACTTCGGCGGCTACACGCACACCGAGATCAGCGACATGACGCGGCTTCCTCTCGGCACAGTCAAAGGTCGGATGCGGCTCGGGCTCGAGAAGATGAGCTCGTACCTACGCGGCCGAGGCCTGGTCGATGTCTGACGACGCCAGGCGCGAGGAGCTGGAAGAGATGGTCGCCCCGTGGGTGCTGGACGCCCTGGAGCCGGGCGAAGCCGAGGCCGTTCGCGCGCACGTCGAGGGCTGCGCGAGCTGCCGCGAGGTCGCCGCTCGGCTCCGTCGCGTCGTCGGCGCGCTTCCCGTCGGCGTCGACGAGGTGTCTCCACCGGCGCGGCTCCGGGACCGCGTGCTCGCGGCTGCGGCGGCCTCGCCACGCGCGCAGGCTCCGATGGCAAAGCCCCTGCGGCGTCCATCGCCGCGGCGGACCGCGCCACGGATCGAGCAAAGGATGCCCGCCTTCGCCCTCGCGGCCGTGGCCCTCGTCGCGCTGCTGATTGGTGTCCTCATCGGCCAGGTGACACTGCATTCCCAGCAGCCGGCCCCGCAGGTGGCCCGGTTCACGCTGACCGGCCACCAGGACATGGCTGCCGCCGGCGCGACAGTCGTCGACCTGAAGAACGAGGGGGTCGCGTTCGTCGACTTTCGCGGCCTGCCGCCTCCAGGCGCAGACCGCGTCTACGAGGTCTGGCTGGTCCCGTCGAAGGGCGATCCCGTGCCGGCCGCGGTTTTCGTGCCGGACAGCAACGGCTCCAGGGTGGTGCTGATCAGCAGGTCGCTGTCGGGGTACTCGGTCATGGCGGTGACTAACGAGCCCGCCCCTGACGGCTCCTCCGCGCCGACTCAGCAGCCGCAGCTGTACGGAAGCGTGGCCTAGACAAAAGAAGCCCGGCGGCGTATTTCACGCCGCCGGGGTCGTCGACCCGACTCAACGAAATCCGGGCTTTGCCTAGTTCTTGCCCGGGATCACCGGAGCGCCCGAGAGCGGCTGATCGATCAAGTCCGGCTTCTCGAGCTCTTCGTCGCCCCGCTCCTCCAGAGTGTGCTCACGCTCCATGTGAGCCTTCAACTCCTCCGAGTTGGCGACTTCCGCGTCGCAGATCTCGCACTTCATCGCGGTTCACCTCCCGCTTGAGGGTTGAGGCAGCCGGGCCTTGCGGCCAGACCGCTTCACTATCTAAACGCACGCTTGATCGCCGCTAACCGGTCCGAGTTCGTTCTCACTTCGGAGGGAGAGGCCCAAACGGAGGAATATGGTATGAACACGATGGCTGACGACATGAACAAGCAGGTCAACGCGGGGCGGAAGAGGATCGCCATGGCGAGCGAGGATCCCGACGAGATGGAGCCCAGGCGCATCCCCACGGCCGTGATCGCGGCCGGGGTTGGAGCAGCGGTGGTCGGGCTCGGGTTGCTGGGCTGGCTCATTTACCGCAGCCGGCGCCGGCGCAACCTGATCAGGGAGCTGCAGGACTCGCTCCCCGGGCGGGTGAGCGAGCTGCGCGAGCTGGGCGCCGGACGGTTGGGTGATCTTCGCGACCTCGGAGTCGAGCGCCTGGGCGACGTGCGGTCGCTCCGGGACGAAGTCCGGAGGCGGCTTAAGCAAGCCCTTTAGGCGGCGCGGACTGGATTGAGGCGCAGGGTACGCCGGGCCCTCTCGGGCAGGACGGCGCGCCCGTTGGAAGACGCCCCCAGGTACCGCCCTGCGGCCTTGTGGCCCCAATCGATCAGCTCCCGGGTGTGGCTGAAGTCGGCGGGCGACACGTCGGTCCCATCGAGCGCCGGCAGGACGTGGATGTCGGCGACACCACGATTGGCCGCGACCTCGGCGTCGAGCTTTTGCTCGACGATGCGGGCCAGCGCGTGGAGCGCCATACCGAGCGCGTTGGTGGGCTCGCGGTTCAACCACGGGTAGCCGACCGGGAGGACGTAGATGGTTGTCGCGCCCAGCTCGATGGCGATCGTGATCGGCGTGTGGTTGGCGACACCGCCGTCCACGTAGTCGCGCCTTCCGATCGTCACCGGCGGAAACACGCCCGGGATGGCGCAGCTCGCAAGCAGGGCGGGCACCGCCGGGCCGGACGTGAGGATCGCGGCCCGGCCGCTCTTGAGCTCGGTCGCCACGATGTGGAGCGGCACCCGCGCCTCCTCGAGGCGCTTGAACGGGATATGCGTGTCGAGGAGCGAACGCAGGCTGTCGCTCGAGATGAAGTGGTTGCTCCGTCCGAGCAATCCGCGCGCGCCGGTGATCGGGCTGAGCGGGAAGACGTGCTGCCGGCGCAGGCCCATCCAGATGTCGGCGAGGTGGAGCACGCCGTCCTGGTCGGGATTGGCGGCGACCCTCGCTGCGTTGACGGCTCCGACCGAGGTGCCGATCAGGAAATCAGGGCAAACGCCTGTCTCGAACAGCGCCCTGAGCATGCCGACCTGCACCGCGCCCAGGCTTCCTCCGCCGGAGAGGACAAACGCGCAGTGGCCCTTCTCCCTCGCACCCCGCGGGCCGAGGAAGGAGGCGCTCACGGCGTCGGTGTGGTGAGGTCCACCTCAGGCCGCCTTCCTGAAGTCGCGGTTCTTCTGGCGCTTCTCACGAAGTGCCTCGAGCGCCACCGCCGCGTCCAGGCGGTCCCAAAGCCGCCAGTCGGCCTCAGACTTCCACACCTGGTCGAGCATCGCCTCGAGCTGGCTATGAAGGTCCGGTGCCTCTGACTTCGATCTGAATCTCACCATTCGTCTCCTACTTGAAAAACGCGCGATGAGCCGTTTGGCAACTACCACTATTGGATGGTTCTCAGATTCCACAGTTGCGGGGCCTCCGCCGCTACCCGCCTACCCAGACCGGGGCGGCAGGGGAGTCGAGGGCGAGGTCCGAGGTGATCTCCCGGATCGAGGCCGGGCCGCCGATGCCGCCGACCGTCCAGAGCTGGAAGTTCCCGCCCGGGCTGTCCGGCGCGAAGAAGGCGATGGTCTTGCCGTCCGGGGAAAAGGCCGGCGAGGCCACCAGGCGCCCGCTGACCAGGGTCGCCGGCGACCCCAGCGTCAGGGTAGTGGCGTCAAAGGTCGCGACGTCCAGCTCCGGGGTTTGGCTCGAGCCTTTGCCGCAGACCATCGCGATCAGCTTCTCGTCAGGCGAGACGGCAGGCTGCGCGCAGCCCGTCTCGGGGGTCGTGAGCGCCACGCCCGGGCTTCCCGCGCGCCGCTGGATCCAGAGCTGGGCGTGAACCTGGAAGGAATCGTCGATCGAGTACTTGGTGTAGAGCAGCATCCCGTCGCGCAGGGGCACGGGCCCGACGTCGCCTCCGGTGTAGTCGTTCGGCTCGGTCCATTTGACTGTCCGGCCATCGGTCATTCCGGTGCCGAAGATCGCCAGGTCGACGCGGTAGGAGCCGAACTGGTCCTTGGGGTCGAAGTCGTAAAAGAGTGTCTGTCCGTCGGGGCTGTAGCGCGGATAGAAGGCCCAGTGGTTGTCCTCGACCCTCTTGGCAGCGTCGCTCGTCAGCCGGGAGACTGTCGCTCCCGAAGAGGACAGCAGGTAGATGTCCGAGTAGTTGGCCTGCCGGCGCACGACGACGATCCGGTTGTTAGGTGCCGCGCTCGGTTGCGTCCATCCGTTGTCGGACTTGATCTGCGAGAACGAGCCGTGCTGGAAGCGGTAGATGCCGCCGCCCTGGACGACGTACATCGTGCCGGGCAGCGAAGGCGCGGAGACATCTGTGGGCCGGTGGACCACGTGGTGGCCCGCCCGTAGCAGGCCGGCGACCTCGTAGACGCCTGCGCCGAACGCCACCATGGCCGCGATGAGCCCAGCGGCGATCGCCCAGCGCATCAAGGAAAGGTCTGGTGCACGAGCGGAATGATCTGGCCCCAGTCGGGGAACACGACGCTCTGTCCCTGGGCCCATCCTTCCGACGTGTATGGAGGCACGAGCACGACCCGATGCACGTTCGGACCGTTGAACTCGTTGGCGATCGAGATCATGGAGCGCATGCGGTCGATTCCCATGCTCGTCTTGACCTCGCCGTTGAACGCGCTCGCGAGCGAGGGCAGGTCGGCGATGTTGACGTGCGACGCCGCGGCCTTGATCGCGAGCAGGAGCTGCTGCTGTCTTTCCGAGCGCGCGAAATCGCCGCGGATGTCGCCATGCCGAGAACGCACGTACTGCAGCGCTTCGACACCGTCCATGTGCGTCGCAACCGGAAGAACGGCAACGCGGTAGTAGTCGTATGGATAGCTTGTGTTCAGGTCCGCGGGGTAGTAATCGTCCATGACCGGGTTGGTCACCTGGACGTTGACCCCGCCGAGCTTGTCGATCAGTTTGACGAGGCCCTCGAGGCCGATCCACGCGTAGTCGTCGATGTGGACCTTGAAGTCGCTCTCGACGGCGGCGACCGCTCCCGGCGCGCCGCCCATGCGGTACGCCCAGCTGATCTTGCCCATGCCCTGGTTGGGGATCGGCACCCACAGGTCGCGAGGGATCGAGAGCATCGTCGCCTGCTTCGTCGCCGGATCGACCCGCACGAGGATCATCGATTGGGTGTTCAGCTGATCGGGGGCGAACTTGGAATCGTCGTCAGAGCCGAGCAGCAGCACCGTGAAAGGCTTGGTCGGCGCCTGGACCGGATTGAGATTGGGAAGCCCGGGGGCGGCCGCGGTGGAAGTGGCCGCAGTTTGGAAGAGCGGAAGGAAATACGCTCCCAGGCCGGTCAGGCCCGCGAGGAAAAATCCAAGCACGACGATCCAGACACGTGGCACGTAAAGCTCCGTCCCTCCAATCCTGCAACGCCTGAACGCAGCCAAAAACCCGTGCCGCGCGGAGGCTGCGCGTTGCATTCAGGTTGAGATCACTCGTCCTGTTGATCGGCGCTGCGCTCGCACTCGGAAGCGAGTCGTGGCTGGCGCCTACACCTCCGCCGCCGCTCGCGGGCTTCAGCTTCAGCCCGATCACATCGATGGACGCCGGACGCGATCCAGCGGTGGACCTGGATCTGTTGCTGAGCGCCACGCAACCAGACCTGGTTCGGCTTCCGATCTACTGGGAGCTCGTGCAGCCCAACCCCGATGAGCTCGACTTCAGCTCCGTCGATTCGCTGCTCAGGATGATCGCGCGGCACAATGGGTCGGCGGCGGTCCAGACCAGGGTCGTGTTGACCGTGGGCGCGCGCAACTTCCTCTACCCCGAGCTGCACATGCCGGCGTGGGCCGGCGCCCGGTCGCAGCCCAACCTCGACGAGGTGCAATCAAGCGCGGCCTATCGGAGGTACTTCGACGCCAGCGTCGCGCGCTATCGTGCTTCGCCGCTCCTCTACGCGTGGCAGGTCGAGAACGAGCCGCTCGACTATGTCGCCAACACGCTGACTGGGGACAATCGCATCAGCACATCGCAGCTGAGTTGGGAGATGGCGGAGGTGCACGCGCTCGACCCGCGTCACGAGGCCGTGACTACGACCTACAACGGATTGAACACCGCGGTCGACATGCTCGAGCTGTGGGCGCCGCCGCTCGTGACGCACATGGGCACGGTGGGACATCCCAACGCCACCCTCGAGGTCGGCGACGCGCTCGGCCTGGACCTGTACGTTGACGGACCGAGTGTGCCCCTGCGTCACATCACGAGCCCGGAGCTGCGCACGGTGTGGAAAGCGCAGACGGTCGCGTTCTGGGCCGCTCGCGCCAAAGACGCCGGCAAGGAGCTGTGGCTCACCGAGATGCAGGCGCAGCCATGGGATTCGTCGGGCACCTTCGCGCCCAATGACCTGGTCGCCAGCGCCATGCACTACAGGCAGGAGCCTCTCGAGGTGGTGCTCCTGTGGGGCGTCGAGACCTGGCTCGGTGACCCGGCCTGGATGGCCGCGGCGACTCAGTCGATCGCCATCCTGCGCGCCGGCTAGGCCGCTCGGATCTCGTGCCTGTTGCTCGCCGTGATCGAAAATGCGCCCGCCGAGGTGACGAGGTGCACCTTCACCTGGTACGCCCCCGAGCTCGACCTGCTGGAGCCGTAGACCGCGCTTGTGCAGGCGCTGGGGATGGCGACCGCCAGCGTGGCACTCGAGCGCGGCGCCACCGTCCTCGGCGAGACCTCGACCGCGCCGGCGTCATAGCGGTCGCCGACCCGCTCGAGCCAGCTGCCGTTGACCGAGGTCAGCACCATCTCCGCCGTTGCGGAGTCGATGGTCACCTCGCTGGCGGTGTCGTTGCGCGCCTGGATTGTCGCGTGCAGGGTGTACGGCGCGTTGTTGGAGCCGCCGGGGCACCAGTACGCCGGATCGACCGTCGCCCCGACAACGCTGAACCTCGCCGGCGGCGAAGAGCACGCAGAGAGGACCACCAGCACGGCGACAACTACGGTCAAGCGGGCGAGCAATGTGCGCGGATTATGCCTGTGCCGCGTCAGCTCTTGATTAGTCTGTGCGAGTGGGGCATCTGGACTCCCAGCGCTCGCTCCCCGCGATCGGGGCCGACAAGACGGGGTTCAGCCCGCTCGCCAAGAAACTGCGCCTGATGCCAGGCAACAGCGTCCTGGTCATCAACGCGCCCGACGGCTACCTCGACAAGCTGCGCCCCGGACCGCCGGAGATGGCGACCGAGCCTCAGCCCAAACGCGAGTACGACGTGGTCGTGCTCTTCGTCAACAACGCGGACGAGCTGCGACGCATGGGCGCGACGGCCATCCACGCCGCGAGGGGCACCGGCCTGCTCTGGATCGCCTATCCCAAGGGCGGCAAGACGGCCGCGGCGACCGACCTGCCTGCGACCCCATGGTGGGTGAGGCGCGACGTTCTCGGCGAGATCACGTCGGTGAAGGGCTACAAGGCGGTGGCTTTCGTCGCCGTCGACGAGACCTGGACCGCGCTGCGCTTCAAGCGCGTGTAGCTGACGAAGATCCTCGCCGTCGCCGACGAGGTCGACGAGTCGTTGTACGGCGATCGCCTGCCGGCGATCAAGGCGGACCTGGTCCTCAGCTGCGGCGATCTTCCGTTCGAGTACCTCGAGTACATCGTCAGCCGGCTCGACGTTCCGCTCCTGTACGTCCCCGGCAATCACGACGCGAGCCTGCAGCTGCCTGACATGAGCTGGATGCCGCTGCGCACCGAGCTGCCTAAGCCGCCGCCTGGACCCGAAGGCTGCATCAACATCGACGGCCGGGTCGTCGGGGCGGAAGGGCTGCGCATCGCGGGCCTCGGCGGCAGCCTGCGCTACAAGGCGGGCCCGAACCAGTACTCGCAAGCTCAGATGGGGCTGCGCGCCCTGGCCATGGACTTCCGCCTCCGCCTCAACCGCGTCCGCGACGGGCGCAAGCTCGACGTGCTCGTCACGCACGCACCGCCATTCGGGCTGGCCGCCGCCGAAGACTCCGCGCACGTGGGATTCGTCGCGTTCTTGCGCCTGATCCGCAGCTTCCAGCCGCTGCTCGCGATCCATGGCCACGTCCACCCGTACGGCCGCGTGCTGCCGGAGCGACGCGTCGGCAAGACCCGCGTGATCAACGTCGTCCCGACTCGAATGATCGAGCTATAGAGGAAGTTTCTTTCCGGCGCCCTCGCGCAGCGCTCGCTCGTAAACGAGTCCCGCCGTGACGGCATCCTCGACGGCCAGCCCGGTCGACTTGTAAAGCGTGATCTCGTCCGGTGACTGGCGCCCGGGCTTCTTGCCCGCGATGACCTCGCCGACCTCTGTCACGCGCGACGGATCGAGCCCCTGCAGCTCGTGCGCGCCCGCCGGCGGCGCGTTGGTGACGGCGCCGCGCCACTCGACGAAGATGCGCGACGCATCCACCGTTTCGGCGTCGAGCTCGCGGCCGAACGTGCCTCCGACCGCGCTGATGTGCACGCCGGGCTTCAGCCAGTCGAGCCGCAGGATTGGCTCGCGGGCGTCGGTGCAGCACGCGACGACGTCGGCCCCCAGCACCGCCTGCTCGAACGATGCGGTCGCGTGCGCCCTCGGGTGGTGGGCCGCGAGGTCGTGCGCGCGCTCGTGGTTCCGTGAGGCGACGCGGATCTCCTTGAAGTCTCGGATTCGCGGAAAGGTTTGGAGGTGCGACCAGCCCTGCGCGCCGGCGCCGAGGATGGCGAGCACCGACGCGTCCTCGCGCGCAAGCAGTTTCGCCGCCACGGCGGCCGTCCCTCCAGTGCGGATCTGGGTGATGTACCCGCCGTCCATGACGGCGATTGGCGTGCCGTTCTGCTCGTCGAAGAGCGCGATCAGGCCCTGGTGCGAGGGCAGGCCGTGCTCGTCGTTGGCTGGAAAGACCGAGACGAGCTTGGACTCCAGCGCCGCGCCCGGCACGTAGCCGGGCATCACACCGAGCAGTCCGTTCTTCACGCGGACCGCGGTGCGCGGCGGGGCCGAGGCCGACCCGTCCGAGTAGGCGGCCAGGGCGCGGGCAAGGGCGTCGAGCATCGCGTCGATGTCGAGCAGGCGCTCCACGTCGGCGCGGCTCAGGTACAGGAGGCTCGTCACCGCCGCGATCATATTTGAGTGAGGGAATTCCTCCGCAACGGCAGGCTGCTGACGCTCATGCTCGGCCACTTCACCGTCGACAGCTACGTCGGAGTCATCCCGGTCCTGTACCCGCTGCTCATCGGCCGGTTCCAGCTCAGCCTCGCGACGGTTGGCCTGGTCAGCCTCGCCTACGGCGGAATGGCCGCGATCTCGCAGCCTCTGTTCGGCCTCCTCGCCGACCGCTTCGGGACGCGTTTGGTCGGCCTGGCGCTCGCGTGGACCGCGATCACCTTCTCGCTCGTCGGATTCATCGACAGCTTTCCCTTGCTGCTGGCTCTCGCGCTCGCGTCAGGCCTTGGTTCGGGCGCCTTCCATCCGCTCGGCGCGCTGGACGTGCGCGGACTTCTGGCGACGCGCAGACGGAGCCTGGGCATGTCCGTGTACGTGACCGCCGGCACCGTTGGCGTCGCCGCCGGACCGCTCATCGGCATCCTGCTGTTCGGCGTGTTCGGCGTCCATGGGACCGGGCTGCTCGTGATTCCGGGTCTCGTGACGGGCGGCTATCTGCTGTGGCGGATGCGTGGCCGGGCGGCCCCGCTGGCCGGCGCCGCCCGGCAGGCGATGACGCAGTCGCAGCCCGTGCCGGTCTTCGCCCTCGCCGCCGTCATCGGCGTGATGATGTCGCGCAGCTGGACGGTCAACGTCTTCCAGGCGTTCACGCCGACCTGGTATCGCCAGCTTGGCTACGGACCGGAGTTCTACGGCCCGCTCGCCACGACGCTTGTCCTCGCCAGCGCGGTCGGCACCGTCGGATGCGGTTCGCTGGCCGACCGCTACGGCAGACGCGCGGTGATCATCGCCACGCTCGTGCTGACGATCCCGGCGATCCTCCTCTATACGCTCTACCCAGGCCCCTGGGCCTTCGCGACCGCCATCCTCATCGGCTTCCTCGCCGCGTCAACGGCGCCGCTGCTGCTGCTGATGGCTCAGCAGCTGATGGCCTCCCGCGCAGGCCTGGCGTCAGGCCTGGTCATGGGCCTGGGATTTGTCACGGGCGCCATCGGCGTGCCCATCAACGGCGCCATCGGTGACGCGATCGGCCTACAGGAGTCGCTGATGACGCACGTCTTCCTGGTCATCGCCACCCTCGGCATTGCGTGGCTCCTGCCGAGCGAGCAAGACATCGAGCGCTATTCGACCCCGTCATCCGCACGGCCGGAGATCCTTGCCGGCGCGGGAGCGCCCTCAGCCGGATCACAGAGGCGATGACCATGAAGCTTCACGGGAGCCTTTACGAGCTTGCCGGCGGGGAGAAGACGTTCCGGACGCTGGTCCGGCGGTTTTACGCCCGCGTCGCGGAAGACCCGGTCCTGCGCGCGGTCTACCCCGAGGCAGACCTGTCGGGCGCGACTGAGCGGTTGACGCTCTTCCTCATCCAGTACTGGGGCGGGCCGCAGACGTACAGCGAGCTGCGCGGACATCCGCGCCTGCGGCTCCGCCACCAGCCGTTCGCCATCGGCCAGGCCGAGCGGGACGCATGGCTCGGGCACATGACCGCGGCCGTGGACTCGCTCGACCTGGCGCCCGCGATTCGCAAGGCGCTGCTCGACTACTTCGAGACGGCGTCGACCGCGATGATCAACCGGCCGCCGGCTCCTGCACCTGGACAACAGGGTTAGGCGCCGTCGGCTTCACCAGGTCGGGGGCGACCACCGGTGCGTCCTCGAGGTCGATCGCCCCGTTGCCCGAAGCCTTCGCCCGCCGCAGGGCTGTCCTCAGGCGCGGGATCTCCTCGCGCAGCGGCTGCTCCAGCCAGTCGAAGGAGATCACCCGCTCGTTGACCTCCCAGAACAGCCCGTTCGACACGCCTTCCATGCGGCTGAGCGCGGCGTCGACGAAGTCGGGCGGCGCGGCTGCGATGCCCTCGACCAGGACATGGGCGATGTCCTTCTCGTCCGCGGCCATCGCCCAGCACGTGAGCTTGGCCACGCCCTTGAAGAGGCCGTTCAGGCCGATGGGCCGCGCGTTGGGGATGAGCTCGAGCAGGTTGCGCACGAGCAGCTGGGCGAGCCGGAACGAGACCTGCGGATCGCGGACTCGCGCCTCGATCGCCAGGTCGGCGACGTCTTCCGCCGCGGCCCCGAAGATCGCGGGCATGCCTGCCTCGTCGAAATGCCGGCCATAGCGGAGCAGGTGCGCGGCCGCCTCGACCGCGAGGTCGCGGCGCCACTCCAGCGCACCGATGGCGAAGCGCCTGTACTCGTTCATGATCCCGGAGGCGAACGTCGGCGCCGAGCGGTTGATCGCGGAGCGGAGATACGTGTTGAAAAAGCGCATACAGAGCTCGGCGACCTCGGGATCGCCTAGCTCGATCGCCGCGAGACCGACCTCGCGTGTGGCGACCGCGATCGAGTGCACGGCCTCCTTGCGGTGGATCGGCGTCAGCCCGACCATGTCGACGAAGCTCGACATCACGAGGTACTCGAACCAGGTCCGAGCCCGGTTGACCTCGGCGATGATCTGGTCCGACGCGCCGGGAATCTCGGTGTGCCCGACCTTGAACCACTCCGCGTCCATTCCCTTCTTCTTGGCGGGGATGTAGACGCCGGCGAGGAACTGGCCGAGCTCGTCGATGCCGAGCACCGCCACGGGCATATCGCCCAGCTGAATCGAACCGAAGGCGATGTCGGTGACCTGCGCCACGCACGTCATGAGCGTCGTCCGGCGTTTGAGCGAGCGGCCGGCGCGGCGCATGATGGCGTTGACCAGCGTCTCCGCGCGCATCACCTCGAATGTGTACAGCACGTAAGGGAAGAGGAGCGCGAAGTTGATCAGCGCGAGCACCTCGGCCACCGCGACGCTGGCCAGGGGCACGTAGTTGACCTTCACCTCGGAGCGGACGAGGAACGTGTAGAGGATCGACGCCAGCGCAAAGCTCAGCACGAAGGCATTGAGCGGGTTGCGGGTGAAGATGCCGATGATGCGCGGCGAGTAGCGCGACGAGCTCGTCTGGATGCCGAACATCACGCCCAGCAGGACGATGCTCAGGGTCACGCCTTCGGCGCCGCCGACGAGGCCCAGAGTGCCTGCCGCCGCCGCGGGGTCGGGGGTGAAGAAGTCGGCGAGCGAGCTGTAGTGCAGGGCGTCGATGAAGCCGAAGAGGATCACGAGCATCACCGCGACGAGGACGAGCGAGAGCCCGGAAAGCATGGCGCCGACCCAGCCGATCGAGGCTGACTGCTGGGATTTGGGCTGCTTGCTCACGGCAACGGCGATCCTAATCTTTGCGTTGGTGATTCGAGCCATCGTCTTCGACTTCGACGGCCTGATCCTCGACACCGAGGAGCCGGTGTACCGCTCGTGGCTCGAGGTCTACCAGGCGCACGGGCAGGAGCTGCCTTTCGAGCGCTGGGTCCAGATCGTCGGCTCGACGACGTCGGGCTTCCACCCGCAGCACCACCTCGAGGAGAGGATCGGCCGGCCCCTGCCGAAAGACGTGCTCGACCGGCGGATCGGGCGGCGGACCGAGATGATCCTGGCCAACGCCGCCCTTCCGGGCGTCGTCCAGCACCTCGACGCGGCGCGCGAACTCGGGATGCGGCTGGGCTGCGCCTCCAGCTCGACCCAGGAGTGGGTCCGCGGACACCTGGCCCGGCTGGGTATCCTCGAGCGCTTCGACTGCATCAAATGCCGCGACGACGTCGCGCACGCGAAGCCGGAGCCAGACCTGTATGTCGCGGTGCTCGACTGCCTGGGGGTGGCCGCCGCCGACGCGATCGCGATCGAGGACTCGCCGAACGGGGTGGCTGCGGCCAAGCGCGCCGGCCTGCGGTGCGTGGCGATCCCGAACTCGATCACGGCTCGCCTCGACCTCAGCCAGGCGGATCTCGTCCTCAACTCGCTGGCCGACGTCTCGATGGCCGAGCTGCTGGAGCGCCTGACCGCCACGTCTTAATCTGTTCGCGTGCGCATCGGGATCCTCACCGGCGGTGGCGACGCGCCCGGGCTGAACGCGGCGATCCGCGCGGTCGCCCGGCGGTCATTCCAGCTCGGTCATCGCGTGAGCGGGGTCAAGAACGGCTGGGCCGGATGCCTCGAGGAGGGCTTGATCGACGAGCTCACGCCCGCCGACGTGCGCGGGATCCTGCCGATGGGCGGCACGATCCTCGGCACCTCTCGCACCAACCCTGCCAAGGAGAAGGACGGGATCACGCGCGTCATCCGGACGCTGAAGCACCACGGGGTCGACGCGCTGGTGCCGATCGGCGGCGACGACACTCTGAGCGTTGCGGCCAAGCTGCACGAGGCAGGCTTCCGCACGGTCGGAGTCCCGAAGACCATCGACAACGACCTTGCAGCGACCGAGTTCTGCATCGGCTTCGACACCGCGGTCGGAGTCGTGACCGAGGCGCTCGACCGCCTGCACACCACTGCCTCCGCGCATCACCGCGTCATGGTGGTGGAGGCCATGGGTCGGGACGCGGGGTGGGTCGCCCTGATGGGCGGCATCGCCGGCGGCGCGGACATGATCATCATCCCGGAGTTCGAGGTGAGCCTCTCCGACGTGGTCGCGCACCTGTACCGGCGGCGGGGAGAGGGCAAGCTCTTCAGCATCATCATCGTCGCCGAGGGCGCGCACATCCCCGAGCTGGAGAGGGAGCAGGGTGGTGAGTCCGAGAAGGACGCGTTCGGCCACATAAGGCTGGCCAAGCGGGGCATCGGCGACATCCTCGCCAGCTCTGTCGAGCACGAGACCGGTTTCGAGACCCGCGTGACGGTCCTCGGACACCTCCAGCGGGGTGGCTCGCCATCACCCGTCGACCGGATCTGGGCGACGCGGCTGGGCGTGATGGCCGTGGAGCTGATCGTCCAGGGCCAGAGCGGCGTCATCCCGATCCGCCGCAACGGAGACGTCGAGGTCGTTCCCATCACCGAGGTGATCAAGGAGACACGGCGCGTGCCCAGGGAGCTGTACGAGCTCACGCAAGTCTTTGTCTGACCGACCTCGGGCCGGGCGCCGAAAGCAGATGCATCAGCTCGCCGGCACCGGCGACGACGGGACCACCGGTCTTCTCGGCGGCGGGCGCGCGCCCAAGGACGACCCGCGGGTCGAGGCCTTCGGTACGGTCGACGAGGCCTCGAGTGCGCTCGGCCTCGCTCGGTCATTGAGCCCCCACACGCGCGTCACTTCTATCTGTGAGGAGCTGCAGCGCGGGCTGTACGCGGTCGGCGCCGAGCTGGGGACGAACCCTGAGGCGAGCAAGGCGTTCGCGGTCACCGGTCCCGCCGAGGTCACACGCCTCGAGGTGTTGATGCGCGAGCTCGAGGCCGAGGCGGCCATGCCCGAAGGCTTCATCCTGCCCGGTGCGACGCCGGCGTCCGCGGCGCTCGACCTCGCGCGCGCGATCACCCGCCGGGCGGAGCGCAGATGCGTGACCCTGCAGAGGTCGGGCGAGCTCCGGAACCGGGACGTAGGCCGCTGGCTCAACCGGCTCAGCCTGCTGCTGTTCGTGCTCGGCCGCTACGAGGAGAGCCTGGCCGGGCGGGTGGCACAGCCCGCCAAAAGCTCGAACCCACGGCGTTCTAATTAAGCTTCGACTCCAATGGCGCCGTTGACCTACGCGGTCCTAGTCCTCGCCGGTTTGGCTCCGCTCTACCTTGGCCTGTCCTACCAGGTGTACCGGCGCGCTTTCGTGGCGCCGCGTCCCGTATGGCTCGACGACTTCACCTTCACGCCGTTCGAGTTCCAGGCCGACTACGAGGACGTCGAGCTGGTCACCGCCGACGGCGTCAACTTCGGCGCCTGGCATTTCCGCCAGCCCGGATCGCCGCAGACGGTCATCATCTCCGGCGGCCACAAAGGCCAGCGCCAGGGTGCGCTCGGCATCGCGATCGCGCTGTGGCGCAAGGGCTTCAACGTCGTCCTTTATTCGTATCGGGGCATGCCGGGCAGCGACCGTGCGCCCGTGACCTTCGGCATCAAAGAGGTGCTCGAGTTGCAGGCCGCGATCGCGTTTGCCCGCAAGCGCATCCCCAACGCACGCATCGGCCTGCTCGGCTACTCGATGGGCGCGGTCGTCTCGCTGCTGGGAGCGGCGGGCGAGCCCGGCGTGCAAGCGCTCGTGCTGGACAGCCCGTTCAGCGACCTGCGCAAGCTTCTGGTCGAGAACGTGCGCGGCGCGAGCAAGCTTCCGGGCACGCCGTTCGTGTGGATGGCCGGGCTGATGTTGTGGCTGCGCACGCGGTGTCGTCTGTCCGAGTGCCGGCCTCTCGACGTTCTCACCGCGCTCGAGCCCCGGCCGCTGTTCTTCATCCACGGCGGCGCGGACGCCATCACCAACGTCAACCACAGCCGCCGGCTCTATGACGCGTATCGCGGGCCGCGGGAGATCTGGATCGTCCAGGGCGCGCCGCACACCGGCGCGTATTTCGCCGACAGGCCGCTGTACGTCGAGCGGGTGGCGGGTTTCTTCGCCCGGCACCTGGGCCTCGATGTGTCGAGCCACCTTCGACTGGTCGAGGAAGAAGAAGTCTCCTAGAGTCGACAATTCCGGCGATAGTCCGGACTATCAACTGTTTCGGCGCGAAAAATGCGCGTTAGTCGCGACTATCGCACTGTGGGCTGTAACGAACCGGCTGGCTCTGGCAATGAAACCTTCGTCGCCTGCTGACTGTCACAAATCGGGGCCCTGGCGACGTGAATAGGTAAGCGAATCGAGCAAGGGCGCCTGCGCTCGCACGCAATTCACAACGAGGAAGGTCGAGAACGTGCAAGCCAGAGCCTCTTTTTACGGAGCGCAGGTCCCCGCCGTAGTGATCCGCTTGTCCATGGTCGCCTTGCTTACCGCCTTCGTCCTGGGCGGCACCGGCGGCTACTTCGTTCGCGATCTCAACTTTTCGTGGCCCGCAACCAGTGTCACGACGACGACAATCACTGACCACACAACCCGCCCGTTCGTCATCGAATCGCCTCCTTCGTATGCAACCACCCCTGCGTCGACGGCGGAACACGGGCCGGACTCAGACCTGACCCGTGCCCAGCCGGGGCAGGGGGAATCCCTGCGGGCCAGCGAGTGAGCTCCGAGGACGTTGAGGACTAAGCGGGCACAGACTGTTGCAGCGAGTGTCCATCACGGCAGTCATGGCGGCGAAGCGCGCGAACGAGCAGTCCTTCACGGACCTGCTCGTTCCGCTGGTTCAGCCGGGGTATCGCCTGGCGTGCGCGATGCTGCATGACCCGCAGGCGGCCGAGGACGTGGTGCAGGAGGCATCGCTGATCGCCTGGCGCAAGGTCGGCCGGCTCGGTGACCCAACCAAGCTGCGCGCCTGGTTCCTCGGCATCGTGGCCAACGAATGCAGGAACGCGAGGCGGCGACGATGGTGGGGCGTCATGCTCGGGCTGCCGGTCGGGCTGTCGGTCGTCTCGGGCGAAGAACGGATGGCGAACCGAGCTGACGTGCGCAAGGCGCTGCTCCGGCTCACGCACGCGGACCGCCTGGTGGTGACGCTGTATTTCTACCTCGACATGCCGCTCGTGGAAATCGCGGCCGTCGCGGGAACGTCGACGGAGGCGGCTCGCAGGAGGCTGTACAGGGCCGTGCATCGCCTCCGGCCCGACCTTGCGATCGAAGAGGCACTGAGATGAGCCTGCGCGACCAGATCACAGGCGCGCTCGACGACGTCACGCCTCCGGCTCCGACCCTGGAGCGTCGAGTTACCGCGTTCGTCTTTGCCGATAAACGGGACCGCGACATGCTGCGGCATGGGAGTGGCCGCGCTCCGTCCACGAACAGGTTCCGCGGCATGGCGGCGGTGGTCGCGGCGGGGCTGGTGGTCGCCCTGCTGGCGGGCATTGCCATCGGGGGGCGCCTGGGGCGCGACCTGGGCAACGCCGAGTCACCACAGCGCTACACGATCGACCAGTCCCAGCTGCACAGCCTGGAGTCCAGGCCGCTTCTTTTGCCCACGCTTGCACCGGGAGCGAAATGTCCTTTTTCGCCAACCGTGCCGTCCACAGGGACTGATACCGTCGTTGGCACCGGCCCCGTGTACGCGATCAACTCCTGGTACGTGAGCCGGACGAACCAGGTTGACTGGGTCGCGTTCGCTTTCTATTACGTCGCCCAGCGTCCGGGCCTAGTGCTGGTCCGGGCCGGAGACCTGCACGTCAATCAGGCGTTCGTGTTCAGCCAGTACTCGCTGATCGACAGCGGGGCGATCGCCACGGGACGTCTGTTAGGTACCGATCGGCTCCTGGACAGGCCGATCCAGCTGCATCCGGAAGCTGTCCTGAAAGACCCCTGGCATCTGCAGCCTGCCAACCAGCAGTTGGTCGTGATGTTCGCGATTCCGCGGGCGACGCTCTGCTGGGCGTTCCAGTTCGACGGCCCGGGGTTTACCGAGTCGATCGTGGAAGGATGGGATGACCTCTCGTCCAAGGGTTACTGAGATGGGGCGCCTGCCCGGAACCAATCGACCCCCTCAGCCGTATTCACCTGAGATGGGTGACAGGTATGTCGAACCTATAATCCCAGGAGGAATGGGGCCCGCCGACACAGTCCGACGCGTCGCCGAATCGTTCATGACGAACGTGAGCCGGGCGATCGTCAACAAAGAGGAAGAGATCAAGCTCTGCCTCGTCACGCTCCTGTGCGAGGGCCACCTCCTGATCGAGGACGTCCCCGGAGTCGGCAAGACGATGCTCGCCAAGTCTCTGGCCCGCTCCCTCGACTGCACCTTCCGCCGCATCCAGTTCACGCCGGACCTGCTGCCAAGCGATGTGACCGGCGTGCGCGCCTTCAACCAGAAGACCAACGAGTTCGAGTTCCGGCCCGGGCCGGTGTTCGCCCAGGTACTGCTCGCGGACGAGATCAACCGCGCCTCGCCCAAGACGCAGGCCGCCCTCCTGGAGGCGATGGAGGAGCGGCAGGTCACCATCGACGGCGACACCCACGTCCTGCCGAAGCCTTTCATGGTCATGGCCACGCAGAACCCGGTCGAGTACTCGGGCACCTTCCCACTCCCCGAGGCGCAGCTCGACCGATTCCTCATGAAGGTCAGGCTCGGATATCTGACGGAGAAGGAAGAGGCCAACCTCCTGAACCAGCACAAGGTCGAGTCGCCGATGGAAGAGCTCCAGCCGGTCGTCTCACCGAACGAGCTGACGTCCGCGCAGCAGGCCGTGCGCGAGGTCTTCGTCAAACCCGAGCTGCGCGAGTACATCGCGCGCCTGGTCGGTCGCACGCGCGGCAACCCGGAGGTCGCGCTCGGTGCGAGCACTCGGGGCACGATTCACCTCTACCACGCGAGCCAGGCGCTGGCGGCGATCGAGGGCCGCGGCTACGTGCTTCCGGATGACATCAAGAAGCTGGCCGAGTCTGTGCTCGCGCACCGCATCATCCTGCGGCCGAACGCGGAGATGCAGGGCCAGAGCGCAGGCAAGCTCGTCGCGGGATTGCTCGAGCGCGAGCACGTTCCGCAGATGGCGTACGACGGGTAGCCGCCGCGCGTCTGAGCCATGAGCAAGCTGGCCCTGGTTGGTGCGCTCGGGCTGCTTCTCTTCTTCACGTACCTCACGGGGATCCGGCAGGCTTACAACTTCGCCTACGCGCTGTGGCTGCTCGTCATCGTCGCCTGGCTCTGGCCGCGGCTTGCCATACGCGGCGTGCACCTCACCCGCCGCGTCGATCCGGGGACGCCGACGGTTGGCGAGATCTACGAGGAAGTCTTCGAGGTCGAGCGCAAGGGCTGGGTCCCGGCGCCGTGGGTCGAAGTCCGCGACCTCAGCCAGATCCCTGATTACCAGCCCGGGCGCGTCATCTCGCTCGGCCACGACCTCGTCCGCTGGAAGGCGCGCGGCGTTTACCGGCGGCGCGGGTGGATGGCGCTTGGCCCCACCTCGCTGCGAGTGCGCGAGCCGTTCGGGCTTTTCGACCGCGAGCTGAAGGTCAGCCAGCGGACGTCGGTCCTCGTCTACCCTCGTGTGCGGCCGATCCCGGACCTGATAACGCCGAGCTCGCAACAGGTCGGCACCACGCAGGTCTTGGGCGCGTGGTCCGACTACCCGCCGGAGACTGGCGGCGTTCGCGACTACGCCACCGGCGACAGCTTCGGCCGCATCCACTGGCCGCTGTCCGCGAAACACCAGCGCCTGATGTCGAAGACCTTCGAGCAGCCGATGACCACCGACCTGTGGATCCTGCTCGACCTCGACCGCTCGGTGCACTACGGGGAGGGCGAGGAATCAACCGTGGAGTACGCGGTCAGCCTCGCCGCCTCGATGGCCTCTCAGGTGCACAGCCGCGGCCGCCAGGTCGGGCTCGTCGCCAACGACTCGAAAGGCACGATCCTCGAGCCGCACCGCGCGGTCCGGCAGGACCGCTTGATCCTCGACTACCTGGCGGTCTGCCAGGCTGACGGCCGCACGCCGCTGACGCAGACGCTCGCGTGGGACCGCATCCGGCGCCTGCCGCGACGGGCGATCGCCGTGATCACGCCGAGCGCCGACCCAGCGTGGGTGCGTCTGCTCCAGGCCGTGCGCGGCCGTCGCTCCAGCCTGATCGTCTTCTATCTCGACTCCGCCAGCTTTGGTGGCCCTGACCAGAACCCCAGCTTCGATCTCGGCCAGGACGTCGACCTCTACGTGGTTCGCGCCGGCGACGACTTCGCACGGCTCGTGAGGACGCGCGATGCGATACGCATCGCCTGAGGGCCGGCTCGGCCTGCCGACCGAGGAGTTCCCGGACGAGCCCGGGCTTGTAGGCAAAATCTGGAGCCGCGTTCGGGAGTCGATGAGCGCCGGCCGCTTCTGGTCGGCGGCGCTGGTCATCCTCCTGACGTTTTCGGTGGTGCGCTCCACCGCCGCCGTCCACTGGGTCGACGGCATCGACGTCATCACGCCGATCGCGCTCCTGGGCGCGATCCTGATGGGGGCGCTCGCGCTCAGCCCGATCAGCGACCCGATCGCGCTTGGCGCCGGCTTCGTGCTCTCGCCGCTGGTGGCGTTCGTCGGCGCGTGGCCGCAGATCCACCTCCGGCATCCCACCGACGTTCCCGGCTGGCAGTTCGTGACCACCTGGTGGCAGCGCATCACCGACGGCACCGCGTCGCAGGACCCGTCGTTCTACCTCGTGCTCATCTGCGTCCTGATGTGGGTGACGGGCGCGTGGCTCAGCTGGTGCGTGCTCCGGTGGCGCAAGCCGATGCTCGGACTCATCCCGGGAGCGGCCGCGTTCGCGACGAACGTGCTCAACGTGCCGCAGGAACAGAACGGGTACGTGCTCGCGATGATCGTGCTCACGCTTGCCCTTCTGCTCTGGACGAACTACACCGGCTCGATCGCGAGCGCGGTGCGGGCGAGAGTGAAGCTGACGGGCGACGCGAGGTGGGATTTCTGGGAAAGCGGCCTTGTGGCGATGGCGGGCCTGGTGGTGCTCGGCATCCTGCTGCCGCCGCTCTCGACGGCTGACCGCACGCTCGACGTCGAGTCGGGACTCTTCTCCAACTGGGCGCAGCTGCAGTCGCGCCTCAGCCATCCCGGCATCTTCGGCACCAGCCGCGCCTCGTCCGGCGTCACGGGCTTCACCACGGACGTCAAGCTGAGCGGGTCGCTGCAGCGCACGCGCGACCCGGTCTTCGAGTACACGATCATCGGCGACTACGCCGGCCCGCGGTACTTCCGCGGGGTCAACGAGACGGCGACCGACAACGGGGAGTGGCGCTACCCGAGCCAACAGGGCGGCGTGGCGCAGCTGGTGGGCAAGAACGGCACCTTCCAGTTCGCGGAGGATTACCAGGGCCTCGCCTTCGCCGGCGTCCAGGTGCGGATGCTGAGGCCGCCCTCCGGGAACGCGGACATCCTCTTCTATCCCGGCCAACTGATCAAGGTCGACCGGGTGACCATGGGCTCGCAGGTTCCTCTCAGCGCGGGAGACCCGACGCAGTTCTACGCGATGGACCGGTTGAGCAGCATCCAGCCGCCGTCGTCCGCGGGCCTGTACAACGGGACGGTCGAGTACCCGACTGACACGGCGGCACAGCTGCAGGGCGCGGGCACCGACTACCCCGACTGGCTGAACCAGTACACGAACCTGCCAGGCCGTGGCTACCGCCCGCCGGCGGTGCTCGCCAGGATCCACTCCCTGGCGCTGAGCATCGTCCAGCAAGCGGGCGCCAAGACGCCGTATGACATGGCCACGGCGATCGAGCAGTACCTGCGTGACACGAAGAACTTCACGTACTCGCTCGACGCCAAGACGCCGGCGGGCCGCGACCCCATCGATTACTTCCTCTTCGACTCGAAGACCGGGTACTGCGAGTTCTTCGCCACCGCGATGGGCGACATGCTGCGTTCGCTCGGCATTCCGACCAGGCTGGTCAACGGTTTCGGCCCGGAACCGTTGAC